>WBZM01000206.1_pt2 | contig 56495 bp, 35 predicted proteins | sample 5204271 | NCBI WGS metagenome assembly WBZM01 (sample SAMN12344346, study PRJNA552823) | activated sludge metagenome | biome: Activated sludge suspended growth; feature: Nitrification reactor; material: Wastewater; isolation source: activated sludge from nitrification reactor of wastewater... | reverse complement strand
CGGCATCACCACGTCGAGCACCAGCATAGGTGGCTTTTGAAGGCTCCAAGTTGGCGTTGACGTAATAAACGTTGTTCAGGTTTTTGTTGAAAATACCTTCCACAGAACCCACGAAGTCGAACGGCAGTTTGAAATCAACAGCAAGGTTCGTTCTCCAAAGCTGCGGGAATTTGAAGTCCTTCTCGGTCACGGCGATGTTGAACGTCGGCGGCGTAGTTGGGTTGTCGGGGATGTAGGCGGTTACATCCGGGTTGAAGCGGCGGTTGAAGACGTTGTTGACCGTTTCAGAACCCGTCAGGATACCGTTGTTGCCCACTTGGTTCGAAATCCAAACGAAGGCAGGGCGGCCTGAGAAGAGACCCGTACCACCACGAAGCTGCACGGAGCGGTCGCCTTTGATGTCGTAGTTGAAACCGATGCGTGGCGAGAACAATGGGTTCGTCTTTGGCAGTTCATCGGTGCGGTACTTCACTGTTTTGCCATCGGCATTGATGAAGTTCATGGTGTCGAGGGCTGGGTTGTAGAGGGCTGTTTTGCCATAGATTGGCACATCAACACGAAGGCCAGCCGTCAGTTTCAGCTTGTTGTCCAGCATGGCGATTTCATCCTGGATGTAGGCGCCTGGCTGGGCCACTTTGGTGGTTGCAGTTGGCAATTTGCCACCTTCGAGGGCCGAGTAGGTGAGGCTGTATCGGCGAAGCTCCACGGAATCCACGCCGTTTACGTCGTCATAAAAATCTTGCAGTGAGTTGTAAACAAACTGGCCGTAATAGGTCGGCGTGAAAGTGTTGTCAAACTTGAAATACTCAAAGTTCACGCCCGCGGTAATGGTGTGCGCACCTTTATACATCGTGAAGTTGTCCTGAAACTGCCAAGTATCGGTATTCAGGCGGTTGTTCGGCGTGAACGGCTCGTAGCCGAAGGTCGTGTAGTTGCGGCCACCCTCCAAGATGTCCACCAGTGGAAACACACTGCCGCCACTGCTGCGATAGTCACGGTTGGCCGTGTAGCCAAATTGCACCTTGTTGCTTGCCTTTGTTCCAACCATTGTGTTCAACTCGATAATGCTGGAGTATATATCGTTGTTGATGACGTAGTTGGAGTTAGAGAAGTTCATGGCGAAGCCGTTGTTGTGGCGGTTCTGGAAAGAGCCGCTGTTGCTCGCCAATACGTCACGTGACGATTTCAGGTAGTTGAAACGGAAGCTGAGGCGGTTGGACTTGTTCATGTTGTAGTCCAATTTCACCAGTGCCTTGTCGCTTTGTGTATTCAACAAATACTTCTCGTACTCGCCGGGGTTGTAATCGAATTTGTCAATCAGGAACTGCTTCAACTGGTCCATATCAGAAGCAAGTACCCGGCTCACGTTGTCGCCCTCGGTGCCACGGTCGGCCACCCAGGAGGTGGCGGGGTCGTCACGGCGCTCGATTTCAGCGTTTACGAAGAAAAACAACTTGTTCTGGATGATGGGGCCGCCGAGGCGGAAGCCCGTTTGCTTGATGCTGAAATCGTTCTTGGTGATGGTGGTCGTGTCCACCTTGTCGCCCGCCAAGCCCTCGTTGCGGGTATTGTAGAACACGGAGCCTTCGAACTGGTTCGTGCCGGAGCGGGTCACGGCGTTCACGCCAGCGCCGGTGAAACCGCCTTGACGCACGTCGTAGGGGGCGAGGTTGATTTGGATTTCGTCAACGGCGTCCAATGAAATGGCCGAAGAGTTCGTCTGGCCGCCGGGAGCACCAGCAAGGCCGAAGCTGTTGTTGAAGATGGAGCCATCGAGGGTCAGGTTGTTGAAGCGGCTGTCCTGGCCTGCGAAGGAGACGCTGTTGCCCGTAGTCGAGGCGACGCTGCTGGAGCGGCTTTGCGGCGTGAGGCGCACGAAGTCGTTGAGGCTGCGGCTAAGGGTCGGCAGCGAGTTGATGGCCTCCTTCTTGATGTTGGTGGCAGCACCGGTGCGCTCAGAGTTCAGTATCTCGTTTTCAATAGCCGTGACCACTACTTCGCCGAGCACGGTCGAGCTTTCTTGCAGTTTCACGTCCAAGCGGAAGTTTTGGCCAAGGCTGAGGGTCAGGCCGTCGAGCACATAAGTTTCGAAACCTGTGAAACTCACCTCAATGTGGTACGGGCCGCCGATGCGCACATCGGGCAGGTTGTAGCGGCCATCCTCACGAGTGGAAGTGCCGTAGAAAGTGCCGGAAGGAGTGTGGGTAGCCGTCACGTTTGCGCCAGGGAGTGCCTCTCCTTTCGCATCCGTTATCACCCCCAAAAAACTGGAGCTTTGCGCAAAGCCAACCGCGGCAAACAATGCAAAGCATAGTAGGGCCATCATTGATTTAATAGCCTTAAAATGTGTAGGAATCCTTTTCATACAATTGTGATTTGATTAAAAAATAATAAGGCATTGCCTTGAGATGTCGGTAGTATAGGTCAAAAGAAATGGCGGAATGTTCAAGCGGGAAGCAATGGCTGTTTGGACGAAGGTGGCGTGAAGGTACTTTGATGGGTGCCAGGCGGTGGGAAACGGTGTTGAGCCTTCTTCATTGAAAAGTGTTTGTTGAATACCTTAATAACTATGAAATTGCCTCAATCTAATTACCTCTTATTGCGCCGCAAAGATAGTTGCCCAATGGCAAAAGGCAACCAATTTCTTTATTTAAATTTATGTAAAGAATCGGGTAATGTGACTTGGTTTACATCAAAAAGGGCAAGGCAAATAGAGTGAAAAATATCATAAAAAATCAGCGGCAAGTTTAATCGCTTCATCTTCTTTGCCCCGCATTATTTTCTTTTCAGGTTCCGTCTTGTCGCCATAGCCGCAAAGGTGCAGCACGCCATGTGCCATGACCCGGCTCAGCTCCAGTTCGAAACTGACTTTGAAATCGTTGGCGTTGTCCCGTACCCTTTCAATGCTGATAAAAATGTCGCCGTGGATGGATGGTGGGTCGGCGTACGGGAAGGTGATGATGTCGGTGAGGGTGTCGTGGTCGAGGTATTCGACGTTGAGTTGGTGCAGGTAATCGTCGGAGCAGAAAATAAAATTGAGCAAGTGGAGCACGCAGCCCTCTTGCTCAATTATTTTTTGCAGCCAACCCGTTGCTGCTTTTTCATCCCTCAAGGAAAAATCAACGCCCTCGGAAACAAACTCTATCAATGGCTCATTTTCCTCAAAAAGGAGCGGGAAGGTTGGCTGCGGCATTTAAAGTTGGTGGAAAATGCTTCGATTGCTCTATTGCTAAAATTGTTTGATTGCTATCAGGCAGCAACAATCAAACAATGACAGCAATACCAACAATTCTTAAAGCTTGAAACGCATTTCAACAGTACTGCCGTTGTCGTAAAAGCTGACGTGGTCAGAAAGCTGTCGCATGAGGAAAACACCGCGGCCGCCACATTCGCAAAGGTGCTCAGGGCGGGTTGGGTCTGGTAGGTTGTTGTAGTCAAAGCCCTGGCCCTCGTCCGATACCCTCAATGCAATGCAGTTCTTTTCTTTCCTCGACCTGACCTGGACAGTCTTGTTCTCCATTTCGCCGTTGCCATGAACGATGGCATTGGTGACAGCTTCTGTAAGGCTGATGAGGATGTTGCATTGCTTGCCTGGGTCTAAGTTGTACCGGTTTACCAATTTTTCAACAAAAGGCTCTACTGCTGAAACGCTTCCGGTTGTGGATAAAAGTTTTAACATGTGTATCCTGGATTGAAGAACGGCAGTTCCTCAAGTATGTTGTGAACGAATAATGGGTTTATGACAGTTCGTTTCGGATACGTTCTTGGATTGGAATTCAGTAAGCGGGTGAGCTTTTTAGGGACTTTTTCTGCTGAGATGGGATAATTCTTAATTCTTTACGAGGCACAAAGTTAAGGGCAAACGAAGCGTTTGTCAAGAGGCTGTCAGAAAAAAGTTGACGGGGCAGGCAACCTTCTGCTTCAAAGGCACACATGGGAACCTTATGCTTCAAAGCAAGAAAGCCTACCAATCCTTGGCCGATTTGCCCTTCTTCGCCTGAGCTTTTTTCAGTTTTTGCTGCACTTTCTGCTCCTCTTGATCCATGATTTCGAGCAGTTCCTTGGCTTCTTGTTTGCTCAAATCCTGTGGCTGTTCCTTGCTGTTTTGTGGGTTCTGGCTCTGTTGGTTTTGTTGCTCCTCTTGGCTTTGCTGGTTTTGGTCCTGTTGATTTTGCTGGTCCTGGTTCTGCTGGTCTTGTTGCTGTTGGTCTTGTTTATCCTTGTTGTCCTTGCCTTCGCCCTGTTGGTTTTGCTGGTTTTGTTGCTGTGGTGGCGGGGGTGGCAGGCGGCGCAGCGCATTGGTTAGGTTGCGCTTGGTGTCGAGGTCGTTGGGGTTTTGGCGCAGGGCGTTCTTGTAGGCTTCCACACTCTCCTTGTACTGGCCTTTTTGGTAGAGGGCATTGCCGAGGTTGTGGTAGGCACGGGCCTTGGTCGTGCGGTCTTTGGCGGCATCAGCGGCGGCTTGGTAGTGCTTGATGGACTCGTCGTAGCGGTCTTGGCGATAAGTGGCATTGCCGAGATTGTAGTTGCCCTTCGTGGAATTGTCCTTATCAATAGCCTTGCGGTAATCGGCCTCGGCTCCGGAATAATTGCCCGACTTGTACGCCTTGTCCGCTTGGCGCAATTCCTTGTGGGAGGTCTGTGCACCCATTGCGGCAGCAACGAAAACAAGCAGAATCACCGTATTTATCTTCAAAAACTGTTTCATCGTCAAATTTTTCATCCAATTGAAAACACAAAAATACCTTCGTGGTGTTTTGTGCGGGTAAAAAAATCAACGCCTGCCCCCAATTTCCTAATTCAACCACTTTAACCAATTTCCTAATTTCCACTTCTGTGTCCAATACATCCTTTTCTTGGCTGCTAAAAATGGCCTGGCGTGACAGCCGCCGCAACCGTGGCCGCCTCTTGCTTTTCATTTCTTCCATCGTCATCGGCATAGCGGCGTTGGTGGCCATCAACTCCTTCAGCGAAAACCTCTTCAAGGACATCAACAAGGAGGCCAAGACGCTCACCGGGGCCGACCTCATCATTCAGGGCGGACAACCCGCCAACGACTCGCTCAACCAACTCTTCGACCTGCTGGGCGAGGAGCAGCGGGCCGAGACCTGGAGCCTGGTTTCGATGGTCTATTTCCCCAAGAACGGCGGCACCCGACTCTCGCAGGTGCGGGCGATGGAAGGCGGTTTCCCGTTTTACGGCAAGCTCTCCACCGAGCCGAAAGATGCAGCCGTTAAGTTCAACGAAGCCGCCGCCCCACCCTCCCCCGTGGAAGGGCAACCATTGCCAGCGGAGCGGTCGCAGATTGCCTTGGTGGAAAAAACGCTCATGCTCCAGTTCGACCTGAAAGTGGGCGACACCGTGCGGGTGGGCACCACGCCCTTCCTCATCGCCGGGCAACTGAACTCGGCCCCGGGCCGGGCGGGCATTGCGGGCAGCATCGCCCCGGTGGTTTATATCCCGAAACAATACCTGATGGAAACGGGCCTCGTGCAGCCGGGCAGCCTCGTTTGGTACCAATATTTTTTCAAGTTCAAGGAAAACACCAACGTTACTGACCTCGTGAGCACCCTCGTTGAGCCAGCCCTCGACAAAAAGCCGTGGGAATACGAGACCGTGGAGGCCCGCCGTGAGCAATTGGGCGAAGCCTTCGGCAATATGAGCACCTTCCTCAACCTCGTCGGCTTCATCGCCCTGCTGCTGGGCTGCATCGGCGTGGCGAGCAGCGTGCATATTTACATAAAAGATAAAATGCCGAGCATCGCCGTGCTGCGCTGCATCGGGGCGAGCGGTGGGCAGGCATTCCGCATTTACCTGCTACAAGTGGTGGCGCTCGGCTTGGCCGGTGGCATCCTCGGCGCATTGGTGGGCAGTGGGCTGCAAATACTGCTGCCGCAAGTGGTGGGCGATTTTTTGCCCATCGAAAACATCAGCGCCGACGTGAGCTGGCGGGCCGTTCTGTTGGGCATTGCCACGGGCTTCGGCATCACGGTGCTGTTCGCCATGCTGCCGCTGCTGGCCATCCGGCGGGTGTCGCCGCTGCGCACGCTGCGGGCGAGCTACGAGGAGGACACCAACGTGCGTGACCCTTGGCGCTGGTTCATTTATGTCCTGATTTTCCTCTTCATCTGTGGTTTTACGCTGGTGCAAACGGGCTGGTCGTTCAATGCACTGTTCTTCCCCGTGGGCGTCGGAGTGGCGTTCCTCGTGTTAGCGGGCGTGGCAAAGGCGCTCACCTGGGCCGTGCGCCGCTTTTTCCCTACCAACTGGAGCTATATCTGGCGGCAGGGCATCGCCAACCTCTACCGCCCGAACAACCAAACCCTCATCCTCATCGTGACAATTGGCCTTGGCACGGCGCTGATTTCCACGCTGTTTTTGACCCAAGACCTCCTGTTGAAACAGGTGGCCTACACGGGCAGCGGCGATGTGCCGAACATGATTGTTTTCGATATACAACCTCCTCAGAAAGAGGGCGTTGCAAAGCTGACCGCCGAAAGCGGCCTGCCTGTGAAGCAGGTCGTGCCCATCGTCACCATGCGGCTGGAGAGCATTGACGGCGTCACCAAGGCCATGAACGACCGGGACACCACCGGAAAATGGGAACGTGACCAATGGGAGAAGGAAAACGAAGGCCGCCGCCCGCCCCGACGTGGCGACGATGACAACGACGGCCAAAACCAACCCGAAACCGGCCCCCGCCGGGGCTGGGTCTATGAGCGGGAGTACCGCACCACTTACCGTGACTCATTGATTGACACCGAGGAAATCACAGAGGGCGAATGGCACGGAACGGTCGGGCCGGACGGCATCATCTACGTCTCCCTCGCCGATAACGTGGCCCGTGGGATGCGGGCGAAAATCGGCTCGAAGCTTACCTTCAATGTGCAGGGTGCGCTCGTGGAGACTGTCGTCGGGAGCATCCGCAAGGTGGATTTCCGAAGGGTGCAGACCAATTTTTTCATCGTGTTCCCGAAAGGCGTGCTGGAGGATGCGCCGCAATTCTACGTCGTGATTTCGAGGGTGGAGTCGGAGGCGCAGTCGGCGAAGTTCCAGCAAAAACTGGTGGAGCAGTACCCGAACGTCTCCGTCGTTGACCTCACGCAGATTTTGAAATCGGTGAAAACGGTCTTGGACAAGGTCTCCTTCGTTATCCGTTTCATGGCGCTGTTCAGCATCCTGACGGGGCTGGTAGTGCTCATTAGTTCGGTGGTGCTGAGCAAATTCCAGCGCATACAGGAGAGCGTACTGCTGCGCACGCTGGGGGCGCACCGACGGCAAATCACCCGCATCAACCTTGTGGAATACTTCCTGCTGGGCAGCCTCGCCACGCTGACGGGCATCGGCCTGTCCATCGTCGGCAGCTTTGCCCTGGCGAAGTTCGCACTGGAAATCCCCTACGAGCCGAACCTCTGGCCTGCGCTCATCACCTTCGTGGCCATCACGGGCCTTACGGTGCTGATTGGGCTGCTGAACAGCCGGGAAGTGGTGCGGAAGCCGCCGCTGGAGGTGTTGCGGAAGGAAGTTTGATGAATTGAGAATTGAGAATTGAAAATGGATAATTGATAGTTACGTGTCATGTTCAATTTTCAATTATCCATTTTCAATTCCTTTCCCTACCTTAGCCCTGCACTTTTTACACAGTGCCCCACACATACGTCCCGGCGATATTTGGAGGCCGGGGTTTTACGGAACATACATTTGAGGAAACCTGAAAAACGAGTATGGCCTCATGCCTTGCCGGACGGTGGCGGAGGGCTGCTGGGCGGGGAGGATTGCAGTTAGCATCTTTTATAGAGTGAATTCTTTATAGTCTCTCAAATAAGCCTAACTTTGTCTGTTGCTTAAAAAATTCCTCGCATGCAAAAAAAAAATTCTTTACCTAAACCTACACTGTTTATAGGGTCTTCTTTGGAAGGTCTTGATGTTGCTGAGGCTGTTCAAGTTTCACTTAATTCAATATGTGAAGCTACTCTTTGGACTCAAGGCGTATTTTTACTTGGAATGTCGAACCTAGAGAACCTTATTCGTATTATTAGTGACTACGATTTTGCTATTCTAGTTTTGACGCCAGATGATATAATAAGAAGTCGAGGTACTCAGCATACCGCAAGCCGAGACAATCTTATTTTTGAACTTGGTCTTTTTATGGGAGCTATTGGCCGAAATCGAACATTTGCACTAATTGATAAAACAACGAACCTTCGAATTCCGAGTGATCTCGCCGGAATATCATTCACAACATATTTACCTCATGCAACTGGGAATTTGTTGGCTGCAGTTGGAGCCTCTTGCACTCAAATTAAACAGGCAATCCGTCAAGTTGGGCCAAAGCAAAACAACTCACAAAAGGTATTCAAACCTGTGGATAGCCCTACTCTTTTCAATTTAGGAACTGAACTTATTTCAAATGCTAATCACCGAGTAGCGCTTGTTGCCAAAACACCGGTCTTAATTACAGGGCCACGTCCATATGGTGAATCATTTCAATACCCTTGGGAAGTTAACCAAGTTCAATGCTTAAAAAAATTGATACAGAAAGATAGCCCAAGTAACGGGATTGAATTTCGTTGTGTTGGTTCTTTAACAGGTCTGAAAAATGACATGCTGCAAAAATGCAATACGTTCAAAGATATCGTTTCTGCTAATCTTTCTGATATTTTTACAGCCATGTCTGACCCTTTTTCGCGCATCTCTCTTCGGTGGTCGAACGACCTATCACCCATGACCTATCTTGTAGCTGATGACAACTTTCTGTTATGGTTCAAAGATGCTGATGATAAATTCTGCCTTAAAAGTCAAGATTCTCGAATAGCTAACGCTTTATGGCAACTCACTACTTCTAACACTAATGCACTGGAAATGAATAATTTAAAATCAGAGCTAGGCATTAATATAATTACATAATCAAAATTTATCGATTATGATATACATTGCATCTTCTCTGTCCAATGCAGAAATTAATTATCGAATCGCATTAAGTATCTCTAACATTGGCGTTGACTATTATCTACCACAAGATGACCCAATTAACAAAACTCTGAATCTGAATGGTAAAACTATTGCTGAAAGAAATAAAGCACAAATTAAGTCATGTGATTGCTTGCTTGTTATTTACCATAAAATGGGCATAGATACATCTTGGGAGGCTGGATACGTTTTTGGCTTAGGCAAGCCTTATTTCCTAATTTGCACAGAAGATGAACTAAGTGAAGCAAAAAATAGCATTATGCCATTCTTTTCATCTGACAAAATCATCGTTTTACCAGATTGGGGGGTTTCAATTCATTTTCTGACAAAGACAATAAAGGAGGTATTGCAGCTGTAATTAAAATAACATATCTTCAGTAATTAATTCACTCTAAATCAATAGATTAGACACAAATTGAAGGTGATTCCTGCATGAATTTCACATAATTTTATTCAGCTTTGATGAGCCTACTATTAATTTTTAGCCCGTAAAGACTATAAAAACATTATCATTGTCATGAAGCAATATCCTTGAACACACGTTTTTAATACCCTGACCGAACCAGCATTATGGATGAAGCAGCGCTTTTTGAAGCAACCAATCCTTGTGGTACAATGGGCTGGTATGATGGATAATTTCAAGAATAGCTTCCCTACCGACTTTGGCAGCCACCAGCTTCCTAACGATGCCGATAAAATTCCTTGCAGCCTCCACTACCTCCCGCTTGGGGGTTCGCTGCCTTTTCAGGAAGGTTTCAAAGGCGATGCAATAATCCCCGACGAGCGTATTTTTATTGCCGAACAGCTCATAATAACTTCTTAGCATCAATGACCTTGCACGGATATTAATAAGCAGGTCGTGATAGGTTATTTCACGCAGCTCGTCCAGGACAGCATCGAATTGTTTTGTCTCAAAATACATCGTAGCCTTTGCCAATTTGACAGTATCCTCTATCAGGTCTGCCGGCAATGATTTTTTGTTATTTTCGATAAACGAATTAGCCCATTCAATATCACCGACTGTACAAGCTACGCTCACGATATTGGCAAAATGGTTGGCGGAAATTTCCCCGCTCTTTGAGATAATATTATGCGCTACGCTGAATTTGTTCAAGCTGTGCGTCCTGTCCATATACCCACCATCGCCCCTCCTAAGGGAATAAGCGAGGTAATTGTGCAGGTAACCAAGTATCGCATGGAACTCCTCTGCATCCACCCTTGCGATATTGGCTTTCAGCATGGCCTCAATTTCAGGATAAAGCTCCCCGTTCCGGCTGGAAATCAACTCATAGACTTTTAGGTAAAGTGCCAGCAACGGATGGTCAGCCACCAAAAACGTCTTTGTAAGCTCAATGATGGCCGGCAGCGGCTCCATTTCGAAATCTTGGGCCATCAACTGCCGCCTGTTGGCGATTTCGCATGCGATTTTCAGCTTCGACACAGCATAGAACAGGTCCAAATCCTTGCTGCAGTCCAGCAGCGTCACAATATCGTCCTTTTGCTTGTCCTGCGTCAGGTGGTAGTAGAAGTAATGGTTGGCGACCATCCCTTTCATATAGGCTGGGATGCTCGTCTTCGGCATTGCCTCCACCTCCCGCTGCAGTAGCGCCGCTTTCCTTGCAAACTCCGGCATCAGGCCCCGCTCCTTCAGGATGGCCATCCAGAACCGCTGGCCTTCAAAAGAATTGGACTTCACCCTTTCGAGCAGTAGGAACTGCTTTAGGTACCTGTGCAGGTCCGCCAGGTTGTTCAGCATGTTCACCCGGTTGCCTTTGTCCTCCTCGATGTCCGTTTTGAAAACTTTTTTATGGACGTATTCGATGGCCAATTTTTTCTCGTCCTTCAACTCAGGGCAGAATTTCTGGACGTACTCAAAAATGGCCAACACAGCCCCTTCATTGGATTGGCTTTGTTTCAGGTACTTATGGAATTTAAGCAGTTCCTGCTTGTCGAGGGTGCGCAGGAGGGTGACGAACTTGCTTTTTTTCATAATGTCTGTGTTTATGGCAAGGGGAAAATCCAATTGCCCGCTGTATTCAGTCCCATGCATACCATTAGCGTGCAATGTTAAAAAAAACATTCTTCAAAAAGGATGGAATATTGATTTTCAATACGTTGCGGGGTTGTCTTCCCATCCACAGCAATTTTTCACCTAAAATACACACGTGTTTATATGTAGCCCTTGCTCACCGCCTTTGGCGGTTCGTAATTATAGGGCATTTGCACAAAATCTATTGTCGTTGAGTATAGATAAGTAACAGTTAAAAAATAACTTCTTGTTGTTGTGGCGGCTTCGTCGCCACAACAACAAGAAACTTCCTAAAGTTTGCCGCCTCCGGCTGCAAACTTTAGGAAGTTGTTTTTTAATCGTTGCTAAGGAGTGAAAAGATGGGAAGTATTCTCAAAAGGTAATGAACCGGAATTGTTCAGTGGTAGATGCTGCCTGTAAAACGACCAAATTTCGACCAACAAAAAAGCCCCCAAGGAACTTATCCTCGGAGGCTTTCGCTAAAGGGTGGGCGCACACGGATTCGAACCGCGGACCCTCTGCTTGTAAGGCATCAATTTTCGATTTTTCTTGACTTTTACCTACTTGTATTTATCTTTGTAACTGTTTGACAATCAGTTGTTCATCAAATTTATTTTGATTTTTGTTTATACCAACTTTTTGCGGTTTACATGCAAACATGTAAACCAGCATGTAAACCGGAATTCAAAAAATGTCAAGAGAAGCCACCATTTCTGTCATCCTCTATGTGAGCAAAACGCTTTCCAACGGAGAGCACCCTTTGATGCTACGTGTCACCAAGGAAGGTAAGAGGAAGTATATTTCGCTTGGCCTCAGTTGCAAGCCTGAATGGTGGGACATTGCCAAGAATGTACCGAAGCGGAGCCACCCTGACAGACTCTTTTTGGAAGATGTAATTGACCAAAAGAAAAAGGAGTACAGGACAAAAATCCTTGAGCTAAGGGCTACCGATAGAGCATATACCCCAGAGGCTTTAGTCGAATCTGTCGAACAACCGAGACAAACGATTACAGTTTGGAGTTTTTTCGATGAGCAGGTAGAACGACTGAAAAAACTTTCGAAGCTTGGTAATGCACGAGCTTACCAGATGACGAGGGACTCTTTGCGAAATTTCTATGGCAAAAAAGACCTGCTGTTCCAAGACGTTGACATTCGCTTCCTGAACAAATACGAGACTTGGCTCAGGGGCCGGGGCTTGAAGGATACTTCCCTTTCGGTTTATTTCAGGACGCTCAGGGCATTGTTTTCAAAAGCGGTGGAAGAGAAGCTGGTCAACATCAACCATTACCCATTCAAGGATTTCAAAATCTCCAAGTTCAACACCAAGACCCGCAAACAGGCCATCTCCAAAGAGGAGATGTACAGCATAATAAAGGTAGAACTTCCCGAGTACAGCAAAATCTGGGAAGCTCAGCAATACTTCACTTTTATGTATTTCGGCCAAGGCATCAACTTCAAGGACATGGCCCTGCTTCGCTGGAAGGACTTGGTTCAGGGGCGAATACAATACACCCGGGCAAAAACACACCAACTCATCAATTTCAAAATCTCGGAGCAACTACAACATGTGCTTGAGAAATTCCGCTTGCTGACTGGGGAGGCAGAAGACAATTACATCTTCCCTATCCTGAACCAGTCAAAACACAAAACGCCCCAGCAGATTGACGACAGGGTTCACAAAGTACTAGGCTATGTGAACCGCAATCTTAAAGAAATCGGGAAGATGGTCGGGCTATCGGTTTCACTCAACACCTATGCCGCTCGGCATACCTATGCGACCGTGTTGAAATACGCTGGGGCAGACATCTCGAAGATTAGTCAGGCTCTTGGCCATACAAACCTTCGTACTACGGAGATTTACTTGAAGTCGTTTGAGAATGAGGAGATTGATAGGATGAATGAAGATTTTCTGTGATTTTATGGAAAATAGCTATAAAAGCAGTCCATGAATCTATATTGCTCTTGATCAACCACATTCAAACAACTCCTATGGCTCAATTCCCTCAACTCAATTTTAAAGAAGTAGCCGAAAATCTAATTGAATCTTCACCCGAATTGTGGTCAAGGCATAAAGCGTATTTGGCACTTGTACAAAGAGATGTAAAGTATCATGTAGAACAAAAGTTTGCTGTACCCCAAAAAATAGAATTTCTTCAAAAGAAACTGGAAGAGTGCTATGGCCAATTGAATAGGTTAGACATTAAATATGGCATTTTGCCATTCTTTAATGGTGAGATGCAAACTCTTATTGATGGAATCATTGGAATGCTTGACATAGCAAAGGTTCAAAATCCAGACCAACCAGAAGTTTTTGAAAAGCTGGAAAAACTTTACAGTGAAGATTTAGATGGCTACCTTGAATCCAGTTTGGCAGGGCAATTTGATATTGATAAGTTTAAGAGTCTTAAAGAAGATTTTGATGCAATCAAGCCACCTGGATTTTCTGAAATACCAGAATTGAATTGGATAAACGATGTAGTCAAAATGAACCAAGAGCAACTAGTCAATTTCTCTATTGATAAGATATTGAACATCTATTCTATTCAAATTCACATCGAATGGTTAACAAGACTCATTGATGATGTAAAAGACGGAGACAAACATCAAGACAATATAAACTATCAAACGTACAATGAAATCTTAGAACCAATAGAGACGGAAGAGAACCCGATGGCGTTTGTCAAAGCTTTGGAATTTTTCTGCTCTACAAAGAAAGGTGATGGTAAACTCTTCCTATCAAAAGATGATGTTGAAAAACTCAAAGAAATTGGGCACCGCCTTCCAAAAGATGGTGTACAGTCGCCCATGACTTTCAAACTTGATTTACTTCGCACGGACAAAGAAATTTTTTACGGCTTCTTTTATATTGCATGGTCAAAGTTCTTTCCAAAAAATAGGGGTAAAAACAACTACGCACTTTACATAAAAACCTACTTCGATGACTTCAAGGACTTAGGGATTGAAAGTATCCAGTCTGCTATTAAAATGCCAAGCATGGTCAAAAAGGCTAAAATAGACCCATTTTTTGACGCTAGTTTTCAGAAAAATTAGCAAGATTCTCTCTTTCAAACTCTCTTCCTCTCTTCCAGCCCCTGTTTCCCTGCTGCGGAAAACTTGATAAAAATGGTTGAAACATCTTTGCATTACCGTCGCTTTTGACGGTATTCATCAAGTTGTTTTTAATGTTGTCCTTCAAAGAACTACCCGACCAACTTCGCCTCGAAATCCGGAAAAGCGACCTTGAAGGCTTCCTAAGGGAGCTTTTGGAAGGTAAGGCAATGTCACCATCGCAGCCCAACAACCCAGATTTTCAGCCAGCACCGAAAGAAATACTTACCGTGGATGAGGTAGCCGAATTGACTGGACTGGCCAAACAGACCATCTACACTAATGTTTGTAAACGGCTCATCCCTCACTATAAAGCCCGCCGAAAGGTTTATTTTAAACGCACTGAAATCTTAGAATGGATGCTCCAGAACCGCCGGGAAACGCAATCTGAGGTAAATTCCAAGGCTGCCGACTTTATCGAAGCCCAAAAGGTGAAAAGGATAGATAGAAGTTCACGTCAATCCAATAAATCCCAGTCATGATAAGCGGTTACATCAAGCTTTGGAGGCAGATAACTCAACAGCCTTGGTACACCGATAGCCAGGCAGTCCATCTGTTCATACACCTTATGTTCAAAGCCTCGTTTACAAGGCGACAATCCATACTTGGGGCCAATGTCATCATGTTGGAGCCCGGCCAGTTCGTTACCAGTAGGGACAGGCTTGCCGCAGAGACAAGAATAAATTCAAGTAAGGTTGAAAGGTGCCTCAAGCTGTTCCAGAAATGTGGGCAGATTACCCAGAAAAGCAGCGCAAAAAACCGCCTCATTTCAATAGTAAACTATTCCAAGTTCCAAGGAAACGGAGGTGATTATGAAAGCGGACTGATTGACCTACCCGGAATCAGAGTAGAAATGATTGAAGGACAAACAGGAAATGAACCGCTTATGAACCACACAAACAGTTCGCAATCAAACAAATATAAGCTGTATAAGAACGAAAGTGAACAGCAGGAACCCAACAAAGGAATCGGAGCCGAACACCTATCGGACAAGGATAGAACACATAAGAATAATGAAAGAATAAAAAGAACAAAGAATAAAAAGCCTACGACGTTATCGGAGGACTATGAAAGATGGATTCTCCAGTTGAATTCGGATGAAATTTTCAGGGAACAGGTTGCGAGGCAGCACAAAATCGAAGGAGTTGCATTCGACAATAAGTTGAAAGATTTCATTGCCCAAAAAAAGGCGCTCGACAAATTGGACCATAAAAACTACAACGATTTCAGGAAGCACTTTCTTTTCTGGATACCCAAGTCCTTTTCCACCACACAAGGTCAGAAGGCAAAGCACAAACCTGTTGACATAATAAATTCTGATAAGTATGATGATTGCAGAAATGAATTCTAATTTCCCCAAAACCCTCGAACAGTTGCAGAAGGAAGAACAGGACTACAAGGTCCGGCACGACAACGCACCCGTCCCAATATCCAGAAGGAAAGAAGGGCAAACTGCCGAACCCGATGCCTTCCCTTGTCTGCTGCAACAGGCGAAAGAGATGACCGCCAGGCCGCAAAAAAACATCCCACATATCATGGGCTTCGAACATGGAAAAAAACTGTTTTGGGAAATCTTGAAGGGTATGGCGCATAGCATGGGGAAGGACTTTAAGGTGGACTCTTTTAACAAAGATTTACTTCCCATCATTGTAAAGTACCTGATTGGCGACAAGGGCTGTCCTATAAGCCATACCAAGGGTGTTTTCCTCTATGGGCCACCTGGGACAGGCAAAACGTTTTTGATGCAGGCAATGCAGAATTTTGCCTTATTGCCAATTAAGCTTCAGCACAGGCAGTTCCGGCTCATCAACACATTGGAATTGGCTGAAAAACTTCAGTATGGTGGAGGGAATGATACAGTGGGAGACCCATTGCAAAGGTACAAGCACCAAAATTGGTGCTTCGACGACCTTGGCCAGGAACCCAAATCAGTGGTTGTCTATGGGGATACCCGTCCGGTAATGGAGCCTATAATAGTAAAAAGGTATGCGAACGGCGTCTCCGGTTTCTGCACCACACACGCCACTTCTAACTTAAAGCCAAAGGAACTTGAAGAACAGTTCGGTACCAGGTTTGCTGACCGCTGTCACGATATGTTCAATTTTGTCTTTTTGGGAGGGAAGAGCCGAAGAAGGTAACGTCAATCTTTAATTCATACAGCAGCAAATTAATACATCGTCCACATGGCAGAAGTTAATTGCGGTACAGTTGACCTTAAAACTATTTCCAATTCGCTAGGAATCCGCCCCAAACGTGTACTTGACAAAGTACAAAAGCTCGGATTGAACTTGGACATTACAGGTGAAGGCCAAGCCATTTCTGTACATGATGCCATTGACCTATTGCGTACATACATAGATACGGACAAAACCAATACACAGACCAAAGAAGGTGCAAACAGCCTACTTCATAAGCTTGCTGGTACGGTTTACAGCCCTGAAAAGGCAAGGCCAAAACAGTCAAAACCTAGGCTACCACGTATGTGTGTAAACGTAAACGAAGCACATAAACCCGCACCCAATATCGTACACAAGACAGTGCGCACCATTGCCAGTGCAATAGAAAGCGTACACTTCAAATTTGTGGCGCTCATGGTTGCCATATTCGTACAGATGCACCACTCCGCCGAATGGTACCACCGTACCGTACCAAGCGGTACAAGTAGTTGGTACAGTTCCTATGGGTACGCCTTTATGGTGGACTTGTTCATTTTGGTAGTGACAATGGAAGGCAAGATGAACATCGCCAAGACTTTTGCTGCGTTGACCTTCTTGGCAAATATCCTCTATTTCCAGTTTTGGGTAGGGTTTGATGGAACGGTCAGGGCTATCACGAATGCGGTTTCCTGTGTGCTTATCTCAGGCATCATGGCCTATATCATCTATGCTTATACCGAACTCTTCGTCAAATACCGGGGCAGCGGGTCTAAAAGCTAGGTAATCCTCACCCTTCAATCTACTCTTTTATGCAAGCAGAAAGTTTACCCAAAGAACCCCAAAATTCAGTGCCTATGAATGGCACGAACTGGTTTTGGGCGATAGTCGCTTTTCTGGTCATCCTGTACCTGATTGTCCGGTCGCTAAAAAACGTCCGTATCCCCAAAAAAAAGCTGGTTGAAGTTTACGGTGTGGACAAGAAGACCTTCAACAAATGGCTTCAATATTTCTGTGCCGACCTGGTTCCAGATATGCAGGCTTATTACAAAAGGAGGACTGTTCCGCTCGTACAATACCTCGCCATTGTGGGCAGGCTCGGAGACCCCAACCAAGCGGCCATACTTACCAAAAAGCAAATCGTCGAACATGGAGAAGGCACCTACCACGCCCTTCGTGGATGCGTGGAGGCATACCCTCCGCAGTTCGGGCTGCCTTCTTTGGAAGCATACCTTTCCTTGAAAAAATTCCCACCTAAGGTTAGTCAACAAATGCTTACGAAATTCTCTTAACTTATTGGTTTACAATTATTTGCGAGGGTAAACGAAAAACGTAAACAGGTTTAAATCAGTGTTTACGAGGCAGTAAACTTTACTGGACTTTTCAATGCCCTTAAAATGTAACTGTTTTCGAATCAACACTATCTCATGTTTACGAAGGTTTACCCCGTACGAATGCGTAAACGTAAACCTATCGAGGACGATTTAAACGGCAATTTGTCCCAGCCATAAATTTGTCTCTGTAAACGTAAACTCAAATATCAAACATAAATCATGACCGCAACAGAACTCAAAATCCCGATTTCCTGCCGGGTTTACCCTGACCTGAAATCCGAAATCGAAGAAGAAGCCCAAGACGAAGGCTTGACTACTTCCATGTACCTTGAAAAAATCTTGCAGAATAGGCATGAGTCTCAAGTAGAAGATGAGGATGAAACTGATTTCGTCAACGTTTACCAGTTTGAGGTAGAAATAGACGAGCTAAAAGCCGAGTTGGAGTCGCTACAAGAAGATTATATCAAGCTGGAAAAACTGAACCAAAAGCTGGAGTCCAAAAATCAAAGTTTGGAAGAAAGTACGAAATGGCTGCGCCTGCTTGATTTTGACGAAAACGAAGCCCAATCACTTGAAAACATGCTTGAGCAACTCCAACCAGAATATCCCGGCAAGGCCAACAGCCAACTGGTGCTCGCATGCCTGCACGCTGCCTTGAAAAACGAAGACAGCATTTTTTTCATCCATACCCCAAGCGGTTACTTCGAGTAATTGCCTGGCAAAAACAATTGAATATGAAACCTGCACTTTTTCCTTGGTTGGTACTGATTGGATGCTTGGCCTTGGTGGGCGTTTACGTTTACCGTTTGAGCCAGAATACAACGGCCAGACTTAGGTAAACCTTGACAAACAAAGTCATTTTGTAATAGCTGAGACTGGGCAGTAACGTTTTGCCCGGTCTCTTTTTTTCCAAACTTTCCAAACAATCCTTAACTAAGGAATTTTATAATTAAATTTGAGCCTCTAATCTTAATTATAGAATCCTACAGTTAAATGAACAAAGTTCTACACATCAGTCAATTCCAAGCTGGGAAGTTCATTAAGCAGCCGAGCGGCTATCAGAGTTTCATGCCTGAAAAGGTCAATCAGCAATGGATTGTTGACCAACCAGAAACAGAGGCATTGGTGGCCGAGGCCAACCGAAAGCTGGGAGAATTGAATGGCTATTCCCAGTTGGTTCCAGAGATTGACTTCTTCGTATCCATGCACAAAGCCGTGGAAGCCACTACCTCCAGCCGGATAGAGGGTACGCAAACGACCGTCGAGGAGGCATTTTTGAAATCGGAGGAAGTCCGGCCAGAATACCGGGACGATTGGCAGGAAGTGCAGAACTATATCGCTGCCATGAACTTTGCCATCACTGAATTGGAACAGTTGCCCCTGTCAAATCGCCTCATCAGGGAAACCCATCGGGTGCTCATGCAGGGCGTAAGGGGCGAGCATAAACAGCCCGGTGAATTCCGGCAAAGCCAAAACTGGATAGGCGGGGCGACCCTTCGAGATGCCAGTTTCGTCCCACCGCCACATACAGAGGTGCCAGAACTGATGGGGGATTTGGAACTGTTCCTGCACAATGGTGAAATACATGTAAATGAACTCGTGCGCATTGCCATCGCCCATTATCAGTTCGAAACCATCCACCCATTCCTTGATGGCAATGGTCGTACCGGCAGGCTGCTTATCACCCTTTACTTGGTCAGCACTGGACTTTTGAAGCGGCCATCGCTTTACCTCTCCAGCTTTTTTGACAAGCACCGCATGTTGTATTACGACCACCTGACACGTACCCGCACACATCATGAACTGAACCAATGGCTGAAATTCTTCATGGTGGGCGTCATCGAAACCAGCGGATCGTCCATCCAGACTTTCAAAGACATAAACTTACTGAAGGAAGACCTTGGTAAACGTTTACTCCAACTCGGTAAACGCTCCGTCAATGCTGGTTTACTGCTCAATTATTTGTTCAAAAAGCCTATTACCAATGCCGCTGAGGTGACTCAAGAACTAAAAATTTCGCCGCCCACAGCCCATAGCCTATTGGCCGAGTTCTTACGGCTGGGCATTCTCGTCGAAGTTACTGGATACCAACGGAACAGGAGTTTTAGGTTTAGGGAATATTTGGGGATTTTTGAAAGGTAAATTACGCAACTCCAGCTATTGATAACATTTGACAATTTTCAATTTAAGTTTTCTGGTTTCAAGGGGAAATGGTTCCATGAAATTGCTACCTTGTGGCCTCAATCAGCAAGATAGGACACCTTCATACGCTCCGCACCTTTCTCTACTTCTTTGGGATACTTTGAGGCTACTACACGAAACCGATAACCCGGAACATCATGTCCCAGACCTCAACCGTAGTACCTGCCAAAACTGGTGGCCTTGAAAAAGCCAAGCTCGAAGCCATCCACCACACCGAAGGCCCCCTCCTCGTCATTGCAGGCCCCGGCTCCGGTAAGACCAAGACCCTTGTCGAGCGCATCGTCCACCTCGTCAACAAAGACGTGGCCGCCGAAAACATCCTCGTGGCCACCTTCACCGAAAAGGCCGCCAAGGAACTCATCACCCGGGTCTCCAACCGCCTCATCGAACTGGGCATTCCCGTCAACCTCAACGAGATGTACATCGGGACGCTGCACTCCATCTTCCTGCGCATCCTCGACGAGTACAGGGAACATACCCGCCTGAAACGCAGCTACCGCCTGCTCGACAGCTTCGACCAGAAGTTCCTGCTCTTCCGAAACCTGAATGAATACCTCGAAGTCGAAGGCTCGGAAATCCTGCTCGGCAGCCCCAGAATTTCCCGCTGGGAAAAGGCGTCGGAACTCATTTCCTGGCTCTCCAAGGTATCCGAAGAATGCCTTGACCCGGAACTGCTCTGCCAGTCCGAAGACCCCGGCATCGCAGCGCTGGGCGAATTCGCCAAGATTTATGCCCGACAACTGACCGAAGAGAACGCCCTCGACTTCTCCACCATACAGTCCGAAGCGTTGTTCCTGCTGGAAAACAACCCCGACATACTTGCCGAACTCCAGAGCCGCATCCGCTATATGATGGTGGACGAGTACCAAGACACCAACACCATCCAAGAGCGCATCCTGCTGCTGCTCGCCGCTGCCCACCAGAACATCTGTGTGGTGGGCGACGACGACCAGGGCCTCTATCGCTTCCGGGGCGCTACCATCCGCAACATCTTGGAGTTCGACAAGAACTTCCCGCCCGGCACTTGTAAGAAGGTGAAGCTGACCACCAATTTCCGCTCCCACCCCGACATCATCCGGTTCTACAATGACTGGATGACCCACTGCGACTGGGAGGAGGACGGCCAACAGTTCCGCTTTCCCAAGACCATCCGGCCAAGAGAGGACGACTTCCACGACGGCCCGACCGTCCTGAAGCTATCTTCCGACGGCGACTGGGAAGACTACTACGGCGAGGTGCTCGGCTTCATCCGGCACCTGGAATCATCCGGCACGCTCACCGACTACAACCAAATTGCCTTTCTCTTCAAGTCCGTCAAGAACGAACGGGTCATCGAACTGGCCAACTACCTCGAAGCCAATGGCATCCCCATCTTCTCCCCCCGTTCGGCACTGTTCTTCGAGCGGGAGGAAATCCAGCTACTGTTGGGGGCCATCGTGCTCATGTTCCCCAGCCTGTTCGACGACCTGAAATGGAACGAGTCGGCACACCTAAGCATCTGGGAATACTATGAGCGGTGCGGCCAATTCTTCCTCGAAAAAGTAAAGGAAGACAAGCAGAAGCACGCCCACCTACTGGCATTCTGCCAAAAGCGGCGCAAAGAGCACGAGAACATGGGCCGGGGCACCACCTACGCCTTTGCCGCCCTGCTCTACCAGTTGCTTGAATACCCGATGTTCGCTGAGTTCCTCCATGCCGACCTGAACGACAAAAAGGTACACCTCCGCTCTGCCTACAACATCGCCCTGCTCTCCAAGCTTTTCTTCAAGTTCGAGTACACCTACAACATCTCCGTACTCTCGCCGACCTACCTCCAGAAGAACCTCCGTGACCTCTTCAACACCTTCCTCCGCTACATCATCGAGGGTGGCATCGAGGAGTACGAGGACTTCGACGAGTTCGCCCCCAGCGGCTGCGTCTCGTTCATGACCATCCACCAGTCGAAGGGGCTGGAATTCCCTATCGTCGTGGTCGGCTCCTTGAACCTGGTCCCGGTAAAGCAGCACTCCGAAACCGATGCCATCCTCCAAAACCAGTACTACCACAAGCCGCCATTCGAGCCGATGGAGCGCACAAAGCACTTCGACTTTTGGCGCTTGTTCTATACTGCCTTTTCCCGGCCCCAAAACCTACTGGTACTGACGGCACGGGAAAAACAGGGTCAGGGCCGCAGCCCTTCCAAGTACTTCGACCCCGTGTTCCAGCCGCTGCCCGACTGGCGAAGCCCGGCCTTCGATGCCACGGCACTGGAACTGGAGACCATCAAGCCCGTCAACATCAAGCACGAGTACTCCTTCACCTCCCATATCCTGCTCTACGAGGACTGCCCCTTGCAGTACAAGTTCTACAAGGAACTGGAATTCGTGGAGGTGCGGACGGGAGGCGTGCTCGGCGGCAGCCTGCTCCACCAGACCATCGAGGATATCCACAAGGCCGTGCTGAAGGGCGAGCCACACAGCAGCCTGACCACAGAACGCATCGGAGATTGGTTCAACGAGAACTATGCCCTGCTCTCGAAGTCGCACCGTTCCTACCTGCACCGGGCGCAGCTCGATGCGCTCCTGCGCCAGATAATCCGCTACCGTGACCGCAACGAGCACCAGTGGCACCGCATCCAGGAAGCCGAGGTGGACGTCTCGCTGGTGAAGGAAGACTATATCCTGAAAGGCACGATTGACCTGATAAAGGGCGAGGACGGCACTGTGGAACTGATTGACTTCAAGTCCGGCAACAAGCCCGACGTGAACTCCACGGATGAAATCACCCAAAGGCGACTAAGGCAGTACCGCCGCCAACTGGAAGTCTATGCCCACCTCGTGGAGGAGCGCACCGGGCAAAAGGTCTCCAAGATGCACCTTTACTATCCGAAGGAAGAGGACAGCAATCCGCATATCACCTTCCCCGCCAGCCCACACAATATCCGGGGCACCATTGACTCCTTCGAGCAAGTGGTCAGGAAAATAGAGGCCAAGGACTTTGACATGGGGCATATCACCAAGTCAGAAAAGCAGTGCGGGGAATGCGATATGCGGTTTCATTGCAATCCGAGGCAGTATTCGAAATGAAACGCAAAAACATGAGACATGGAACCAATAAATAATCAAATAAAAAAAGGTCGAATTGTTTTTTGGAGGGGGAATTACGGATTCATCGAGGCTGAAGGAGGGGGAAGCGTCTTTTTTATCCAATCTAGTCTCAGAAAAGACTATAGTCCTACCGAGATAAGACTTTTTGACTTGGTATCATATAAGGTTGGTGTTCAAACCGTAGGGCGTCGCGTTGGCGAAACGATTTCATACGATATAACTCGTTTGGAGCAGGGGTCTTACGCCACATATCAAAGATTGGTCGGTCAATTGATTGATTGGAATGGATTATTTGGACACCTCAAATCACCACAACTTGAAAAGAATGTCATCATTTTTAGAACCAGGATTACGGAGCTTCAAACTGCCGAACCAGAATTACTTAGTTACTATGTATTTCATCCTATAAAGCCAAGCCGACCAAATAGTGACCTATTTGCATTTTTCGCATATCCTCTTAAAGCAGAAAAAGATATAATTTTTCTCAAGCAAAGCTACACCGACAGCCTACTCGAACCAGTCAGGACTATGCTTATAGATATGGTCAGACAAAGTAAATCAATCTCACCCAAGGAGAAATTCCAAATTGAACTTTCGTGTTATAACCCCGAAGAAAATATTGAAGAATTAAAACTAGTGAAGGCAGCTATTAGCGACTACAAATCACAGTTTGGGTACACACCTAAATATTCTGAACTTAAAAATGTCCTGTCCGAAAAGCACCTTATTTTATTATGGGAAACCGAAGTAATCGACGTTTACGACTTCGAAGTAATGAAGGAATATTTCTGCCACATCTCGGCAGAAAAAAAGCGAGCATTCATTCATCGCTATAACTCAAAAGACAAGGTCAAAATATTAGAACACTACAAAGAGTTTCTCAATAGTGGGCTTCGGTTGCACAAAATAAACAATGACCTCAAAACCCTACTAAGCTTGTTTCGTGAAGTGGATGAAGATTTGACCGATTTCTATCGGCAAATCCAAAAAGAACTCTCAACTCAGCTTTCCCCAAAAGACTTAATTGAACTTTGGTTGAGCAACTACATTGACCAACCAGATGAGAAGTTGATAATTGAAAACTTTGATGCAGGTGACGAAATCTTGGTTAATAAGCTTTTATCAAAGAATGATGAAAAAGCAAAAGCAATTTTGGCAAAGGTCTATGAAGAGTATTTCCTCAAATTTGACCAAGTAACCTTTGAAAGAGAAAAAGCCAAATTAATCAGATTCCTCTGCTCATTCAGTGAAAAAAATGCAGACCGTTTCAAAATCATTGCTAAAATCATTCAAACAAAGTTGAATGACCAGCAGCAATTCATTCTCTGGATTTTCGGAGTAGAACTGGATATTGATGCAATTGATTACTTCAAAGAGCATCATGAAGAACTAAACCACTTTTACCAAGTCCGTTTTTTGTTAAGGCTACTAGATTTGAAAGAGGAAGCGTTGGCAAGGGAACTCAACCAAGGAACCAGCATTACCCAACAAGGCTTAGAGAATTTTAGTACTACTTATGAATGGGATGACCTTCTCTCGCCAACCTTGATTTCACCAAAGCCAAAACATCATTATTCTTTTCTAGGAGAAGTAGTCCGATACAAAAAACTCTATTCAGCCACCCTTGACAGCATACGGCTTGGCAATTGCATTTACGAAGCCTTGCCCAAATTCACAGTTCATCATGTACGGCTTTGGCTGTATGGTGATGTTAAGGAAGAACGATTTGACTATGTAGGCTTCAGAAAAGGTTTTGAAGATTTGACAGAGGATGAAAAGAAAAGATTCAAAGAAAAGGGCAGGGTTCCTATACAAGCTGAGACAATCGATATTGAAATCGAACAAGTTGTTCCCTGTGATATTATTCTTGAGACCAACGAATCAACCACTATTTATGAAGCATTTGTGGAAAACATCTATTTCTCAAATGGCAGTTTCAAACTAAGAAAAGAGAATGGTGACTATACCAAGCCCAAATCAGAGAGTTATTCTTCTTCTGGCTTAAATCGTATTCCAAGAGGAAGCATTTTTAACAAAATTCCCTTTACAATTGAGGTATCTGGGAATAACGAAATCATAAACGACAATCCTATTGAACAGCTATTTACTTTAATTCATACGGGTGAAATTGAGACAGCACTCGGCGAGATTGGTCAATCTCCCAGCCTTGCCAATGAAAGCAAAAACACTTACATAGAAGACGAGAAGTTAAAGGCAGCTGTGATTGAGTTCCTCTCAGATAATCAATCAGATAACTTTGAACCCCGAATTGTACATGAACCAAAGGCCTTTTTCAGGCGCTTGGATGAATATTCAGGCATCGATGCGTATGAAAAAACATGTGTCTACACCTTGGAAACCTATGATGGGCTGGGATTGGTTTGGGAAAATATTGACTACTCAGAAGACAGGGCTACCTATATTTTCAAAACTAATCTTCTTGATTACCAATTCCGGGTTGATGTATTAACACATGCCATAATGCACTTTGCACAATTAAGGTCAACTTTCCTCAAAACAGTGGCGTCACCTGAACTTGATATTTTCAAAAGGAAATACGGATTCGTGGGAACTATTCGAAAGGCTCGTGGCAAAAACAAGCCCTTCGTGAAATGGAAAGAAAAACTTGAAGAACTGCTCTCAAAACCAATACCTCAATTGCCAGGTGATAGTGAGATGGATAACATTGAAAACCGAATCCCTAAAGTTGCCCACCACACTCCACGCCTTAGATTAAAACAACCGATTCTGGTGGATGACAGTGTAAGGCAGTCTGATATTCTTGAAGTATTGAATACGGGCAAGAAAAGCACTACAACGTCAATTCGCTCAGAAGCAGACTCAATAAATACAGCTAAATTACTCAAAACGCTCAAAAAATTCAATTCAAAATTTCTTGACAGTCTAAACATCTAATTATATGGAAAATATCAATAAATCCAATATCGAAGCGCTGCTCGCCGAAGAACTAGGCAAGCTCAAAAGGGCGGTTGACTACATCGAAAAAGCAGAAAAGGCAGCTTCTGACGCAACGGCGGTACTTTCTGAAATTAGAAATGACAGTAACGCTTTGAGGCAGGAGGTCGAGGAACTGGTGGATTCAAAAACAGAAGTATTGAAGGCTCACTTTTTTGAACAGCGAAGGGCAAATCGTGAATTTTCAATTGAACAGATTGAATCTATCAAATCACGGGTCGAAACTACTCTTAATGAACAGAAAGCCTTAAACAATAAACTGGTATCCTTCGATAGTGAACTCAGGCAACTTAAAAACAAATTGGAAGAAGCAACCAAGAATAGCAATCAAGGAATTCAAAGTCTTCAAAGCTCGATAAAGATTCTAACACGCTTAGTCATTATAGCGCTAGTTTTTGCAATAGGTCTTTTAATCGTTGTCCTGTACTCTTAACTTTTGCACATGGCACTCCTCCACCCAGATTGGACCACCATCCAAAAATCCCATCAGCCGCCCACAGAAGGCGAGCTGACCTTTCTGCGTTTTTTGGAAGCCAACCTGAAAAGTGACGAGTACGAAATATACTTTCAACCCTACCTCAACGGCGACCGCCCCGACATCGTCCTCATGCGTAAGGGCGGAGGCGTTTTGATAATCGAGGTGAAGGACTATGACCTTGGTCTCTATTCTGTTGACCAGAAAACGAAATGGCACGTTCGGACAAAAGAAGGCCGTTTGCAGCCAATCCAGTCTCCATTTCAACAGGTTTTCCATTACAAGGAAAATATGTTTGACCTTCACTCAGGTGCTTTGAAGGCGGGAAAAATGAGCAACCCGAACACGTATTACGTGGTGAACTGTGCAGTATTTTTCTCAGTAGCAACATACTCAGAGTTCGAGAGGCTGGCAATCAACCCTTTTAAAAACAAGTCAACAGATGTCGAACCCGAGGACGACTCCTATCAAAAGTACCTCAAGTTTCTTTCCTATTTCGAGGTTTACACAAAAGACACCCTGAGCACGGAAAAACTCCACAACCATCTTCACAAATGTTGGGTAAGCCGAGAATCAAGGCTATTTGAAAACAACCATTATGTTTCTCTGAAGCGCTATTTAATGCCCCCCTATCATTACGAAAAAGAAGGCCGAGACATCATTTATACACTTGAACAGAAAAAGCTAGTCATCAGTGAGGCAGGTAAACGGCAAAAAATCAAAGGAGTGGCTGGCTGCGGCAAAACCTTTGTGCTTGCAAAACGGGCTGTAAACGCCCACCTCAGAACAGGTGAAAGGGTTTTGATTCTGACCTATAATTTATCCCTGGTCAACTACATCCGTGACCGAATAAAGGAGGTAAAAGCTGACTTCCCGTGGACAGCCTTTCACATTGTCAACTATCACCAGTTTTTCAAATCAGAGGCAAACAACTACGGCCTTCAAATTACAGATTTGAGTTGTTGGGATAACCCAAAGTTTTTCGAACCAGTGAAGGATGAGATTTCAAAATATAAAGCAGTTTTTATTGACGAGGTTCAAGACTATAAATTGGAGTGGTTTGACCTACTCAATGCTTACTTTGTCCACCCAGATGCTGAGCTCGTTGTCTTTGGGGATGAGAAACAAAATATCTATGACCGCCCTTTAGAGGAAAAGCAAATGATTGTAGCTAGGCAAATGCCTGGTCGGTGGAATCAAAGCCTCAGAAACAGTATCCGTTTTACTACTAACATTGCGAAACTGGCGGCCCGCTTCCAACAGGCTTTCTTAGGTCGAAAATACAGTTTAGAGGAAATCGGTAGCATCAACCAAGGGGAACTTGGGTTTGTCGGCCCCTTTAATGTAGTTGGAAAAATCGACTATTTCCACTTGAACTCAGATGCTACAGCACAGGACTATTTCAACATAATTAAGGGGTATGTTACGCAACACGGCATTCATTCATCTGATGTGGCCGTCTTGGGTGCTACCGTCACAAAAATTCGGGAAATTGATTTTTTGATTCGTTCAGAGATGAAAGAAAAAACCATCGCAACCTTCGAGAATCAGGAGTATTTTGACAAAAACAAGCCACCACAAAAGGAACTGGAAAAACTCCGTCGAATGAAGAAACTCTATTTCTTCATGAAAACTGGAACTATGAAGCTCAGTACTATCCACAGTTTCAAGGGGTGGGAAATCCCTACACTTTTTGTTGTAATCGATGACTTGGAAACCAACGCTTCTGGATTCACTTCCCACGAACTGATTTACACTGCCATCACAAGGGCTAAACAAAATTTGATAATCCTGAATGCTGCTTCGGATGCTTACCATGAATTCTTCCTTAAAGAGAATGATGGCAAGGTTTCGGAGGTTGCACTTGAGAAAGTGCAGTAGTCAGCTTACAATTTCAAAAAATGGAAAAAACAGTTTCTTCGCCGAAAATCGACAAATTAGCACCAATGATGCTCGAAGCCTGCATCGCTGCTTTGAAGAACATGAGAGAAAAATCCAGCATCATTGACAAACACAGAAATAGGGGCACCATGACGGAACAACTGATGGGTGAAGACTCACTCATTTACAGGCTTGAAAACCAAGTCGTCCCATTGAAACTCGTTCTTGAACAAATCTTAGAAGTACCAAGGGATGGCTCTTTGGACAATTATTACCATTACTCCACAGCTATCAATGAAATAAACAGCATTGCGCCAATTGTCCTTGAAGAAGCAATTTCTATGGTAGCAGACATAGCCACTCAAATCAGGAATTTTGTGGAGCAAAAAGTCGAAGAAGCCTCCATCACATTTCTTGTACAGGAAGAAGAAAAGTACAGAATGCTGATGGTTGTCCTCGAAAAAGTCCTTGAAACTAAAAGGTTGTAATAATATTGCCGCTGGCAAACGCCGCCATCATTCAAAAACAGCAACAAAACCCAATGTCTCAACTCAACCTTAAACCCGACCAGCGCATCGCCTCCCTCGAAGACTTCACCTTCGAGCCGATAAAGGGCTACCCCATGCTCCACTGGAAAGGCAAGCGGCCCTTCCAGTCCACCCAGTACTACCCCGCACAGCACAAGGAAACCCACGGCGACGAAACCGACGGATGGCTCAACAAAATCTTCTGGGGCGACAACCTCCAGGTCATGTCTCACCTCCTCAAAACCTACAGGGGGCAGGTGGACCTCGTTTACATCGACCCGCCGTTTGACTCCAAGGCGGACTACAAAAAGAAGATTAGCCTCAAAGGGAAAACCGTCGAAAACGACACAACCGCCTTTGAGGAAAAGCAGTACACGGATATTTGGAGCAATGACGAGTACTTGCAGTTTATTTATGAACGATTGATATTACTTAGAGAATTGATGTCTGATAATGGCAGCCTATTTTTACATTGTGATTATCATCAAAACCATTATATCAGAACGCTATTAGACGAAATTTTTGGTAGGGAGAATTTTATAAATGAAGTTATTTGGAAGAGAACAACAGCGCATGGTGACGCCAAGCAAGGAGCTAAAAGATGTGATATTGTCCACGATACAATTCTAATTTATTCAAAGACAAATGCTTTTACTTGGAACACACAGTATGTACCTTTTTCTGATGAGCAAATTGAACAGCAATATAATAAAGTCGATGAAAGTGGCAGAAGATATAGATTGGTAACGCCAGCAGCTTCTAAACCTGGCGGTGACACTGAGTATGAGTTTCATGGAGTAAAACCGCCCGCTGGTAGATATTGGGCATATTCAAAAGAGAAAATGCAAAAAATGTACGAAGAGGGAAAGATTTACTTCAGTAGTTCTGGTCAGCCTTACATAAAATACTTTTTAGATGAAAGGCCAGGGGTTGCAGTTAGCACACTTTGGTATGATGTATCAATTTTATCCCCAACCGCTAAAGAAAGAGTAGGTTATCCAACTCAGAAGCCAGAAGGATTGCTCGAAAGAATCGTAAGAACTTGTACCAACCCCGGCGACCTCGTCTTCGACTGCTTCATGGGCAGCGGCACCACCCAGGCGGTGGCCATGAAGCTCGGTCGGCGTTTCATCGGGGCGGACATCAACCTCGGGGCCATCCAGACCACCACCAAGCGCCTGCTCTCCGTCGCCGCCGAGCTAAAGGCCAAGCAGCGGGCAGAGGCGGGCAAGCTCCAACTGGTCACCGCCACCGAAGACGACGAAGACCTGCCCGAAGATGGCGAAGACGGCGGCGGCAGCACCAAGGAGCAGCCCATCACGAAATGGTTCACGGGCTTCGAGGTCTATAACGTCAACCATTACGACGTGTTCCGCAACCCCGTGGAGGCCAAGGAACTGCTCATCAAGGCGCTGGAGGTGCAGCCCCTCCCCTCCAACAGCGTCTATGACGGCGAAAAAGATGGCCGCATGGTGAAAATCATGCCCGTCAACCGCATCGCCACCCGTGCCGACCTCAACGAACTCATCACGGGCTTCGATTACAAGCTCTTCGAGAAGCGCAACGACCAGCACCCCGGCAAGGCCGTCGAGCACCTCACCCTCGTGTGCATGGGCCACGAACCCGACCTCGGGGCCTTCCTCAAGGAACAGGTGAAGTCCAGCGGCTTCAACCTCGACGTGGAGGTGGTGGACATCCTGCGGGACAAGTCCAACCTCGAATTCAAGCGGGAGGCCGAGGCCGAGGTCACGGTGGAGGGCCGCAAGCTGCACATCCGCCAGTTCTACCCCATGAACCTGCTCCAGAAGCTCTCGCTCATGCGGGAGGGCGTGGAGGAGTGGCGGGAACTGGTCGAATCCGTCATGGTGGACTTCAACTACGACGGGGCCGTGTTCCAGCCCACCGTCGTGGACGTGCCGGGCAAGGACGAACTCGTCAAGGGCGTCTATGACATCCCCGCCGACGCTGGCACCATCCGGGTGAAAATCACCGATTTGCTTTCCGAATCCTTAGAAATCAGCATCCATGGCTAAAGCAAAGACCAAGAGCGTCGAGTTCCCGTTCTACGAGTACCTGCGCCTGTTCCACCAGGAAAAGCGGAAGGATATTTATGCCACCTACAAGACCCTCACCAAGAAGTTCCTCCACTTCAACAACCCAGAGAATGCCACGGCCTTCCTGCGGCAGCCGCAATTCGAGGCACTGGAGGTCTATGTCTTCTTGAAGGAGCACTGCGACAACCGCCACCTGGCCAACATCTTCGAGGACTGGTTCAGCAAGCGGGGCAAGTTCGAGGGGCGGCCAACGGTGGGCGTCGGCAAGGGAGGGCAGCGCACGCTTTTTACCCCTTTCGAGGAAAGCCAGAAGGAGGACACGGCCCTTTTCCAATTGGTCTTCGAGGAAATCAAGAAGCACCAGCAGCAGTACCCCAACTATATCTTCGCCCTCACGATGGGCCTCGGCAAGACGGTGCTGATGGCCACCTCCATTTTCTACGAGTTCCTGCTGGCACGGGCCTACCCCAAGGACGAGCGCTATTGCCACAATGCCCTTGTCTTTGCGCCGGACAAGACCGTGCTCCAGTCGCTCCGGGAAATCCAGACCTTCGACAAGTCGAAAGTGGTGCCGCCGGAGTACATCGGCCAGCTCGACACCATGCTCCGCTTCCACTTCCTCGACGAGACGGGCGATGCGCTGAACACGATTGACCAGTCCATGTTCAACATCATCATCTCCAATACCCAGAAAATCATCCTCAAGCGGCAGCGCAAGGCCACCACCCCGGCACTTTCCCTCTTCCAGGACACCGGGAAGCTGTACAAGGCCAAGAGCATCGGCGCTTCGCTGAACGCCGAGTTCGACGAACTGGCCGTGGAAATCATCGAATCGGAGGCCGACCTCGTCACCAACCAGCGCTTTGCCAAGCTGACCCGGCTCGGCCAACTGGGCATCTACGTGGACGAGGCCCACCACGTCTTCGGCACCAAGCTCGCCGACGACCTCTTCAATACCGACAAGACGACCAGCCTGCGCCTCACCATCAACGAACTGGCCGCCAACCTCGCCGAGGCAGGCACCAAGGTCGTGGGCTGCTACAACTACACGGGAACCCCCTACGTGGGCAACCGCCTGCTGCCCGAGGTGGTCTATGCGTTCGGGCTGCAAGAGGCCATCAATGCCAAGTACCTCAAGCGGGCCAGGATTGACGGTTTCGAGAACATCAAGGACCAGACCCTGCCCTTTGTGCGGTTGGCCATCACTGAATTTTGGGAAAACCACAAGGGCAAGCGCTACGAGGGCATGCTGCCCAAGATGGCCTTTTTCGCCTCCACCATTGACGAACTGCAAAAAGAACTGCGCCCCGCCGTGGAGCAGGTGCTCGCCGAACTGGACATCCCGCACACCAAGGTGCTGGTGAACGTCGGCGACGACAAGCTCACCTCCAACGACGACCTCCGGGAGTTCCGCACCCTCGACACGCCCCGCTCCGAGAAGCAGTTCATCCTCCTGGTGAACAAGGGTAAGGAGGGCTGGAACTGCCGCTCCCTCTTCTCCGTGGCGCTCCACCGGGAGCCAAAGTCGAAGGTGTTCGTCCTACAGGCCACCATGCGCTGCCTCCGCTCCATCGGCGAGGTGCAGGAGACCGGCCACGTCTTCCTCTCCAAGGAGAACGAGGCCATTTTGGAAAAAGAGCTGGAGGCCAACTTCAAGCTGACCGTGGACGACCTGAACGCCGCGGGCGACACCAAGGAGCAAATCACGGTGAACATCCTGCCGCCGCCCATCAAAATACAGCTGCGGAAGGTGCGCAAGCTGCACCAGTTGCAGGAGAAAAGAGTTGTCGAGGGCATTGACCTCGAACTGGAGCAGGCCGACACGGAGAAGTACAAAATCATCCGCTCGGAGCGGAGCCTGGCCGACATTGGCCGGAAAATCGGCCACGACCGGGACGTGACGCATATCAAGGAGCGGCGGAACTTCTCCGAACTGAGCCTCGTGGCGGAGGTGGCCCGCTACCTGAACTTTTCGCCCTTGCGCATCCGGCAGGTGCTGACGGGCAGCGTGCAGGGCATGGGGAAACTCCTGGAGGCCGTCAACGAGCACAACGAACTGCTCTACGACTGGGTCATTCCGAGGCTGTTCCACGCCTTCTACGACCTCATCGAGTTCAAGCACGACGAGCCTTTCGAGGTAGAACTGGTGAAGACCCACAAGACGGGCGAGTACCGCATCCCGCACCACGGCAGCTACACCACCTCCGACGGCGAAACGGGCGAAACGACCTGGATGGCCAACGAGGACGGCTACTTGGGCAGCTTCTCCTGGAAGTCCGACCCCGACCTGACCGTCCACTGCGACGACCCCACCGTTGCCAAATACCTGAACAAGTCTTTCCACCTCGACGCCTACTGCTTCGACTCCGTGCCGGAGAAGACCTTGTTCCTAAAACTCTTGAAAGACGAGGGGGTGAAAAAGGTCTGGTTCACGGGCATGCTCACGCACGGCCAGTCCGATTTCGTCATCCACTACGTTGACCCCGAGTCGCACACCGTCCGCAACTACTACCCCGATTTCCTGGTGCTGAAAAACGACGGCAGCTACGTCATCGTGGAAGTCAAGGGCGACAACCTCGTGGACGATGCCGTGGTGAAGGCCAAGGCCGCCTACGCCAGCCAACTGGCTGCTGCTAGCAGTATGACTTATTGGATGGTGAAGGGGAGTGAGGTGATGGGGGGAGGGTGAGATTTTAGCTGATTTAGTACCACGGCAGTATCAAAAAGTCTTTTTTTTGTAAAAAAATTAATTTAAAAGTTAAAAAACTTGTTAATTAACTTAGAAAGTGAATACATTTGCAACAATAATCAAAGCAAGAGAGTTACTACATGTAACTTACTATACCATTCAGATTGAAGGAGATTCTCACTCCCTCTTCCACCAATTTTTAAACGACCACAGCGATGAAAAATATAAGAAGCATTTGTTGGTCATCCGTCATTGGATGACTAAAATTGGGACAGAAATAGGTGCTCAAGAAGATTATTTTCGTCCCGAAGCCTTCGACGGTGGAGATGCAAGTGCGTTACCACCTTCCATCAAAATTACCCGTAAAAAATGCGATTTACGACTTTATTGCATGAGAGTAAACTCTAATGCGGTTTTCCTCTTTAGTGGTGCTATAAAGTCAAAAGAAGCTAGAAGAGCGCAGGACTGCGACAATGTAAGACCTCATTTCGTTCTTGCAAATAAACTAACCAAAGCTATTGAGAAAGCTCTCATTTCCCGTGACATCACTATCCATCCTCACACTGGACGTTTAGTTTTCGATGCTGATTTCACCTTAGAACTAATATAATCACTATGTCTGCCTACAAAAACATCGACAGCTTTTTTGACGAAAAAGGTCCCGAAGACATCGAGCGCTTTGTGGACAAAAACCTTGACATTTCGCAACAGATTCTTGCTATTCTCAAATCAAAAGGATGGTCTCAGAAGGACTTGGCCAAAGAACTTGAAAAGAGTGATGCAGAGGTTAGCAAATGGCTTAGCGGCACACACAATCTTACACTAAGGAGTATCACAAAGATGGAGGCTGTATTGGGCGAAGACATAATTCTGACACCGATAAAAGCACAGGCTTCAATACAACCTCAAAAAGTTTATGTCACTGTTCAAGTAGAAGCCCCTGACAGGTATATTCCTGCTGGTGGTGTGCCCATCTTCAGCCCCCATCATTCGGCGTCTGAACAGCTATTTCAGAATGAAGGAAATGCCCAATACTCAATGGCAGCATGAAAAAACAGCAATCAAAACTCAACGCTGAGAAGCTATTCTTGGTAGATATCCAAGTTTTCAAAGCAGGCATGGAAGCGTCTCTAGAATTTGTAGATGCACCAAAAAAGCTGGCACGATTCAATGTAGACATTAGCCAGGAAATTGCGCATAACTCTTTTGAAAAGCGGGTGCGTGTAAGAATTCTTGTTAATATTTCGGCAGCGGATGATGCCCAAAATTTGGTGGAGGGAATCAAGGCATCCTATGGAATAGATTGTCACTTCGTTGTTGAAAACATTGAGGAGTTGGTACAAAATAACCAAGACGGTAGCGAAGCCCTACAATTGGATTTGGCGGCTACTTTGTTTGGTATGGCTTATTCAACTGCAAGAGGCATTGTCTTGGAAAGGACGCATGGAACCTTGATGGGTGGGGTAATACTGCCTATCGTTAGTCCAATCAAAGTTTTGCTACCTCCAAAAGTTGAGATTTAGCGTGGCAGAATAACATAATATTGCCAAGAACACCATCCACAGAGAACGGTTCTTCGTGCGCTACCAGGCCTACGACCGGGAGAATAGCTACAACCAATTGGTATGCAAGACGATTCGTTTCCTGCCCTCCTTGACGAAACACCCATCGCTGACCAACCGGATTGCGGCGCTCTCGCTCAATTTCCCCGAAATGCCCGACCTGAAAGTGTCCAACGAGACCTTCGACTGCCTCGTTTACGACCGGAAAACGGAGCATTACCGCACCACCCTTGAAATCGCCCGGCTGCTGCTGCTCAACTACCATCCCGACATCCAAAGCGGCAGGGAACACGTATTGGCCCTGCTTTTCGACATGAACATGCTCTGGGAAAAGTACATTTATGTCCAGTTGAAAAAAGTGGAAGACGAAGGCTTCAAGGTCAGGCAGCAGGTATCCAGGCTGTTCTGGCAGCAGAAGCAAATCCGCCCGGATATATTGCTCACCTCACCATCGGCGATGAGAAAATCGTGCTGGATACCAAGTGGAAGGCGCTCCGCTATGCTGCTCCCTCTAACGATGATTTGAAGCAGATGTATGTTTACAACCATCATTTTGAGGCGGAGCAGAGCATTTTGTTATATCCGCAGGTGTTTGGGGTGGAGGGTATCGTCGGTCATTACCACGAACGAAGGGTGGAGGAGCATGGTTGCCAGTTGTTGTTTTTGGATATTTTCAAGTCATCGGAAGGGCAAGTCTGCAATAACCTTCCCACTGATTTGGGAGTTGTTTTGAAGCATCTTGTTATGCAAGCGATTTCCCTTACTGCCCCCCAATAATTCCCTGCTACGGATTTCGTCTATCTTGCCACGTCTGAGCCTATTTTTGGCACAGCTAATAACCTCGTCTTTTATTCCGCAAGTCCCGCCTGCAATTTTGTCCTGAGAACAAAATCAAGGACTGCCCCCTATCTTGAGTAAATCTTTCCAATCAACATTTTCTTGAACATCGGAAGCCAGTTTCCTGCTATCCAAAACCAACTCCCCGTTGGTACAAGTAGGTTGGCTGTCGATACAAACGACCCAGCACTGTGAGTCAACCCATCATCCCATCGGTGAACTATCACCTTTGGAAACCCTGCAACATGCGCTGCAAATTCTGCTATGCCACTTTTCACGACTATGAAAAGGGGTTCTTGCCAAAGGGCCACCTGCCAAAGGAGGCATCCCTACGGCTGATTGAGATGATAGCAGCGCATGGAGCCATCCGAAAAATCACTTTCGCAGGTGGCGAGCCAACGCTTTGCCCTTGGCTGCCGGAATTGGTGGCCCATGCCAAGTCCTTGGGCCTGACTACCATGCTTATTTCCAATGGCACAAGGCTCACCGATGAATACCTCGACTTGTTAAAAGGAAGCATGGACTGGATTGGGCTGAGCATTGACAGCCTTTTCCTTGAGCGAAACATCCAGTCTGGCAGGTGTGCTCCGAGGTTCATCCCAGATGAAAACAACTACAAGGCATTGGTGGAAAGGATTCATACAAAAGGGTTCCGTCTGAAAGTCAACACGGTCGTGACCCAAATCAACAAAGCCGAAATCATGGCTCCCTTTATCAACTGGGCAGTACCGGAGCGCTGGAAAATCATGCAGGTACTACCAGTGGAAGGACAAAATGATAAGTCCATCAATGAATTGCTGGTCAGCGAAGCAGACTTCAGCCATTTCGTCCATTCAAATGCCTTGCACACAGACATTATCAGGGTAGTCCCCGAATCCAACGATTGCATCACTGGTTCTTATCTTATGATTGACCCGGCTGGTAGGTTTTTTGACGACACAAAAGGGCATCATACATACAGCAACCCTATTCTTGAAGTTGGGTTGGAAACTGCACTCCGTCAGATTAGGCTGGATGAAGAGAAATTCAAAAACCGTGGTGGAGAGTATAATTGGTGAACAAAGTTTGGGCAAAGCAATCAAGAAACCCTACTTTTGTTAAAAATGGAATGAAATGAATACCGCCATAAAGATGCCATTGCGTTCGCTCAATCCTTTAATTGTAAAGGATTTGCAATCGAAATACCCAACTGCTACCGTCAGTATCGAAGCTGATGTGCCTGCCGAAGGCACAGCAATGGACGAGAAGCAGTTCTGGAACATCATAGCATTGTTTGACTGGGGGCGAAAAAGCAGTGCGGACATCGTAGCCCCGGCGTTGGAAGCACTAAGCCAATTTTCAGCGTCGGATATTATTCAATTCGACCAAATACTGGCAGAAAAGCTATATGCCCTTGACGGCGAAGACTTTGCCGAACCGTTGGGTTGGGGTAGAGATGGGCAGTATTTTTCAGTGGATGGATTTCTGTACGCCCGCTGTTGCGCCGTAGCCAATGGCAAGGACTTTTATGAGAAGGTGCTAAAAGAACCATCACTCATGCCTACGGAACTTAGTTTTGAGCCGCTAATTTACCTGGCCGAAAAAGCGCATCAACTGAAAACTGGCGCTGACGATTACGATTTCTTGCCTACCGTGAGTTACGAAACTTTCAGCAACCATACAGGTTGGAAGGATATGCCACCACTTGCTGACCTCCTCAATGGCAAGCACGCATGAAGCCGCACGCCAATTCCCACCAAAATCAGGAGGAGCACCACCTCTACGAAATCTACGATACGACGGAAAGGGATGTTTACAAATATGGCATCTCGGGTGACCCACTCTATTCGGATGGCTCGTCCCCTCGTGCTAACAGACAGGTTCGAGAATTCAACCGATTGGTAGGGTTCCTCCGCTTTTTGGCCAAGGTGCTAATTATCGGGATACCAGGTAGAAAACGAGCCGAAGAAATAGAGGAGGAAACAATAGCTACTTATGAAGCTAAGCATGGTAGGAGGCCACGAGGCAATCCAGTGAAGGTCAAGGAATAACTTATCTGTATGCTCCTGTTTGCAATTTGATTTCCATTCCCTATCATTGTCCCTCAACATCCTTTCGAGAAAACTTACAACGGCACAAACAACCTTTAACCAAACGAAAAGCCCCCAATGTCCCCCTCCAAAGGCATCAGTGGTTTTGATACAAATACGAACGGCATTGCACCCAAGCAGCGCCGTAACCACCTCGTCTTTTGGGCAGTGTCCAACTACCAGGACAAGCGACTCCACCTAGACAACTGCGTCTCAGATTGCGAGAAAATCAAAGACCTACTGCTCCAACGCTACCACTTCGAGCCGGACGCCATGCATTTCTATCAGGATAACGCCGTCTCCCGCCGCAGCATCAACGACAAGCTCAAAGAACTCACCGCCCTCACCGAAAACGACAACCTCTTGTTGTTTTTCTCCGGGCACGGCTGCTGGGACGAAGACCTGCAAACCGGGCACTGGCTCACCCACGAAGCGGAAAAAGACGACGACACCGACTGGTATCCCCTCGATACATTTAGAAGCAAGCTCAAGGCCCTCAAAGCCCATCACCTCGTCGTGGTTTGTGACGCCTGTTTTCCCGGCGCCTTGTTCCGGGGCGTGATGCCGCAGGAAGTACAAGTGCTCGACGGGGAGCAAAGCCGCATGGCGCTGGCTTCCGGCAGGATGAAACCTGTGCTCGACGAGGGCGGCAATGGCGTCAGCCCCTTCGCACAGGCGCTGCTCGATCTACTGCGGGAGAACCAGGACGAATACCTCCGCCTCGGTGCCTTAGCCAACCGCATGGTGGAGCGGGTCGCCGAGCGGACGAAGGGCAAGCAAATCCCCAAATGCTCCGTCATCCCCGGCTTTGAAAACTGCGACGGTGAGTTCTCTTTCCAACTCCGTCCCCAGTTTCTCTCCAAAAAGGCGCAAGCCGCCGACTCCTCCCAGGCCGCCGCCGCTGCACCGCACCCGCTACACGAGCGCCTGCGGGAAGGCTCCGCCGCATACTTCGCCCACCTGCGAGCAGAGCGCTTCCGGGATTTGGACATCAGCGGCATCATCCTCACCGGGCTGAAAAACGATTGGTTGGACACGGAAGTCCGCCTCGGCAGGGAGCAGGCGGCAGGCAGAGACGACCCGGCGCAGCGCACCCCGCTCTCCGACACCCTCGCCGCCCTCTGGCAAAAAGAACACCCCCACGCCCTGCTGCTGGGCGAAGGCGGCATGGGCAAGACCGTCTCCCTTGTCCGCCTTTGGGAGCAATTCCTCGCTCCCCCCACCTATCAAAAATCAAAAATCACCAATCAAAAACCATCAATCCCAATCTTCCTCCAACTCAATGACTACCTTTTGGCACAGGGCGAAGAGCGCAAGCAATTCCTCTTTCAGTCCATTGCCGACCACTACCTCGGCAGCAAGCACCTGCCGCCTGGGGATGATGACGCCCTGCGCCGCCTATTGCGTACCCCACTCAGCCGACAGCCCTTCGTGCCCTCCGTCGTGCTGCTGCTGGACGGCTTCAACGAGCTACCGCCCGACAAGGATGCCCTGCTCATCGAACTCAAACACGCCGTGCAGGATTGGCAGGGAGTGCAGTTCATCGTCACCTCCCGCAACGACCTGAAAAGCTTCGCCTTCAGCACCAACTTCGACGAGGTTAGGCTCCAGCCCTTGAGACCCGAACAAATCCGCCGCTATGCCGCCGACCTCTCCGCCCGTCTCGGCGTCCGGGTAGAACTGCCCGGCGAACAAAACCAAGACCTCTGGCACTTGCTGCAAAACCCCATGATGCTCACCCTCTACGCTGGGGTCTCCCGCTACAAAAACCAGCGGCTCGGAGACACCCGTTTCAACTTCAAACCCATCGTGACGTCGCCCGGTGAACTGCTCTGGAACTTCATGGAAAGCCAAGCCATCAAATACTATGAACTGCAACCTGGCGAGGCGCATTTTGCTTTCCTGCGCTTCCTGTTCCGGCACTTCCTGCCCTGGCTCGGCTATTGCATGGAAAAGGGCGACGCCTTCGTGCTGACTGAGCATAGCCTGCGTAATGCCTGGCAGCAAGCGGCAACTCGTTTCAACGCCGATGATTGGTGGGAGGCATTCGGCAGCGAATTCGCCGGGCATTTCGATGGGTTTCGCCTGCCACTTAAGAGTAATGTGCGAGAGGAAATCACCCACTTCGAGTTTTACAAAAACTTCCTTTGCAATACCCTCCGCCTGCTGGTGCAGGAGGGTAAGCCCGGCGAGGGTAATACCTACCGTTTCCTGCATCAAAACTTCCGGGACTTCTTCGCTGCCGCCTACCTGCTGAACGAGATTGACCTATCCCAACATATCACTAACCTCATACCTCAAATCTGGACTGAGCGCACTTTTCCTGTTTACCTCCGCCGGATGCTGGGGAACATTGAGGGGGAGCATCATTTTGATTCAATGCAATTTGCCTATCGGCTGCCCATTCCCGGCTACCAGCCTGAGAGCCGATTGGAGATGCTGCTGAATAAATGCAGAGGGATTTTTCATGATGAACTGGTGCGAAACACGGTTTGGAATTTGGTGATGACATTTGCTGAAGGGCGAGGAACTCTAGCAGGGATGAATTTGGAGCGGTTAGATTTGTGGATGGTGTATTTAAATGGGATTTCACTATCGAAGCATTTAGGTGAGTATGAATATTTGCGAGCCCAGCTAAAAGGTAGCTTATTGAGAGGAAAACAATTCTTTGCCCAAGGCCATACTGGTGAGATTAATAGCGTTTGCTATAGTCCTGATGGCAAAAAAATCTTGTCAGGTTCGTCTGACAAGAGTTTGAAAGAATGGTTGGTTGTTAGTGGCGAGTGTTTGCAGACTTTAACTGAACATAAAGGTTGGGTTTGGAGTGTTTGTTATAGTCCCGATGGAGAAAAAATTTTATCCTGTTCACAAGATTCGACGCTAAAAGAATGGTCACTAGATAATGGAGTATGTTTACAAACTTTTACTGGACACAAAAGTGAGGTTACTAGATTTTGTTACAACAAAGATGGCAAAAATATTTTATCTAGTTCTATAGATGGAAACATTATTGAATGGATGGTAGATACTGGGAGAATATCAAAGACTTTTATTGGGCAGAGTGATAAAATTATTTGCTTGTGTTATAGCAAAGCAAACAAGAAGATATTGTCCGGCTCGGATGATGGAACTGTGAAAGAATGGATAACTTCCAGTGGGGAATGCTTACAAGTCTTTGCTGGGCATGGTGACAGGGTTAATAGTGTCTGCTACAGTCCTGATGGCAAAAAAGCCTTATCTAGTTCTGATGATGAGACTATAGGTGAATGGTCAGTGGTCAATGGAGTGTGCTTAAATATTTTCATAGGACACAATGGTTGGGTTACATATGCTTGTTATAGCCCTGATGGGAAAAAAGTCTTATCTGGTTCATCCGATAAAACAATAAAAGAGTGGTCAGTCGCCAATGGAGAATGTTTGAAAACCTTCACTGGACATAGAGGTGGGGTTAATAGTATATGTTATAGTCCCGATGGGAAAAAAGTCTTATCTGGTTCATCCGATAATACTATAAAAGAGTGGTTGGTTGATAGTGGTGAATGCTTGCAAACCTTTGCTGGGTATAGCAATTTGGTTAATTGTGTATGTTATAGTCCAGATGGGAAAAAAGCCTTGTCCGGCACATCTGATGGAACGGTCAAAGAATGGTCAGCGGAAAACGGAAAATGCTTGCAAACCTTCTCTGGGCATGTGGACAGTGTCACTAGTGTCAGTTATAGCCCGGACGGGAAAAAGGTCTTGTCTGGCTCACGTGACCACACGGTCAAAGAATGGTCGGTGAAAAGTGGGGAATGCCTGCAAAGTTTCTTTGGGCATAAGGATTGGGTTAATTGTGTATGTTATAGTCCTGATGGGAAAAAAGTCTTATCTGGCTCAGACGATAATACAGTTATAGAATGGTTGGTGCAAAGTGGGGAATGTCTGCAAAGTTTTACTGGGCATCAGGGTGGTGTCACCAGCATTTGTTATAGCTCTGATGGGAAAAAATTCTTGTCCGGCTCAACTGACCGAACGGTCAAAGAATGGTCGGTAGAAGCCGGGGAATGCTTGCAAAGCTTTGCCGGGCATGAGGACTGGGTCACTAGTGTAAGTTATAGTTCAGACGGCGAAAAAATTGTGTCACGTTCACGTGATAAGATGGTCAAAGAATGGTCAGTAGAAAGTGGGAAATGCCTGCAAAGGGTTTCTGAGAATGAGGATAGGGACACTAGGGAAAATTACAGCCAAGACGAGGAAAAAATCTTGTCCAGCTCACGTGATAAGATGATCAGAAAACATTCGATGAAAAGCTGGGAACACCAGCAAATTTGGAAAAATTATTGCACAGAATCATTTCCAAGTGGCATACACCCTTCGAAAGAACGACTCTTGAGTTATCAGGACAATAGAATAGTAGAGGTTACTAAAGACGGTCAATTCTTATACACCTGGCTCAACATCCCCGGCCTCTACGTCTCGCAATGCGACTTCACCTCCCTCCACCCTGATTCCCACTTCACTGATGAAGAAAAAAACCTTTTCCGCATGTACGGCGCCATCTTCTCCGACGAAGCCGAGCGCCGATGCAACGAAGCCGTCGCCGATTCCTACGGCAACTTAGAGGACGACAATGAACTCGAAACCCCACCCCAGCCATGAAACCAATCACCCACCTCGCCTTCCTCATCGGAGTGCAGGGCTACCAGCACCTCCAGCCGTTGAAGACCCCGCTGAACGACATCCGTGACTTGGGGCAATTGCTGCAAAGCGGCTATGACTATACTGTTTTCGATTGCCAAAACCCCACGCTGGATGCCTTGCGGGCGTTTTTCGGGAAAATGAAAACCGAGGCAGTGCTGGCGGCGTCGCAATTGCCGGAAGGCGAACCGCTCTCCGTGCTCTTCTATTTCGCCGGGCATGGCATCGCCGCCGACAGCGAGACCGGGGTGAAGGGCTACCTCATCCCCACCGATGCTCAGCGAACGGAAGCCAAGACCTGGCTGCCCATGTCGGAACTGCTGGACACGCTCGAAGCGCTGCCCTGCCGTCACAGCCTTGTGCTGCTTGACTGCTGCTTCAGCGGCTCGCTGCGCTGGGCAAGCAAGCACCGGGCTATCAGCGGTTTCACCACCTCGGAGGAGAAACTCTACAAGCAGCACTACGAGCATTTCAGGAGTCGCCGCTCCAGCCAGGTGCTCACCTCCGCTGCGCCCGACCAACTGGCACTGGACATCGTGCGGGGTGGCACAGCTACTAAGCGCTCGCCCTTTGCGGAATGCGTCATCCGGGGCTTGCAGGGCGAGGCGGACACCGTGCCGGACAAGGTCATCACATGCGCCGAACTCTTCGCCTACCTGCAAAACCACCTGCTCGCCGTGTCGAAGAAATGCGGCAACCCACAGAACGCCAGCCTCTTCCCCCTCGACCAGCACGACTTCGGGGAGTACCTGTTCTTCATGGATGGCTTCGACCCCGCCGCTTTGGAGGTAAGGGAATACCACAACCCCTACCGGGGCTTGTGCGCTTACGAGACGAGGCACCAATCCGAGTTCTTCGGTCGCTCGCAAGCCATTGCCGCCCTGCTGTCGGAGGTGGAGCAGCACCCGCTGATGGTGGTGCTGGGCGCATCCGGTACGGGTAAGTCATCCTTGGTAAAGGCGGGCATCGTGCCACGACTGAAAGGTCGGGTCAGCATCATCAAGCCCGGCTTGACTCCATTGGCGGAACTGCCCGATGCGGCCAGCTACGACCTCCTCGTTATTGACCAACTCGAACAGCTCGTCACGCAGGCAACGGAGCAGGATGCCAAAGCCTTCCTCGAAGGCATGGTCGGGCTGCTGGCAAGCGGCAAAAAAATCATCGCCACGCTGCGGATTGATTACGAGTCACGGCTGCCCAAAATCCCCGAACTGGAAGGGCAGTGGCACCGCTACCTCGTGCCGCCGTTCAGTGCCGAGGAATTGCGGGAAGTCATCGTCACGCCTACTTTTCGGCAGGGGCATTTCATCGTGCCCATGACGCTGGTGGACCGCATTATCGAGGAGGTCATCCACTACCCGGGGTCGCTGCCACTGCTGTCGTTCACCATGCGCCAACTCTTCGAGCGCTGCAAGGACCAGCCCTTCGGCAATATCACCCCGGCGGATTACGAGGCGCTCGGCGGCGTCATTGGTGCGCTGCAACGCAAAGCGGATGCCGTACACGACGCCCTTCCCGATGATGCCCACCGCAACACGATGCGTTGCCTGATGCTGCGCATGGTCTCGCTCACGGGTGGGCAGGCAGCAGGCAAACGGGTCATGGTGGATGATTTGCACTTTACCGACCCCGCTGATAATGGACGGTTGCAAAGGGTGAGAACTCAATTGGAAAACGAGTTCCTTATTATGGCGGATACCGACCACATTGGACAGGGGTTTGTGGAGCCGGTGCATGATGCGCTGGTGACTACTTGGGACAAGGTGCAGCAATGGATGAAGGATTTTGGGGATGCAAATTTGTTGCTTTTGAATGAATTGGAGGCGGCGGTAAAAAAACACAAGCGAGAAGACCGGAAAGAGTCTTTTCTTTGGCATAACAGCGAAAGTTTAGCTCAGGTACTGAGCTTGCAAAACAATGCACCGAGCTTATTGAATATTGACGAAAACACCTTCATCGGAAGTAGTGTATTCAAAAAAAACAAGATTCAAATTAAAAATAGGCGCAAAGCAGCAGGTGTAACTACATTTATAGCTTCGCTTGGGATATTGGCTATTTTTTTCGGAATTGGACAAAGAAGGTTGAAAATACAAGCAGAGAAAAAGGCTTACGCTAGCCAATTAGCATCGAATGCGGTAAGAGATTATTCGTTGAACCCGAATATTTATTTAGACTCGTTGATAAAAGCCTACTCAATCAACAAAGATGAGAGTATTCTTGATTTATTAGCTCAGAAAATTCCTTATTCTATTTTTTATCAAAAGGAAATACCAATTGATAACAAGCAAGTGTTGTTCGCAGATACAGATAGTCTGCTGGGCGTTCTAATCGTTATCTATAGCGACAGCGTGTTTCAAATACTGAAAATAAAAGACGAACCAGAAGTGGTTTTTGAGGAATGTGACGTCACATTTGCACATTTCGATGCCGAGAATTCAAACGTAATCCACTATATTAGTAAGTCAGGCAAGTATAACTTCGACCTTTTATCTAAAAGCATATCTCATTCGAATTATAGTTTTACATCTAGCAGGAAACTAATAAAGAGTGTGCCGTTCGATATGTACGGAAGGGAACTTAGAATCGAAACAATACAAGATTCTACAATTGCACTGCTTAAAGGACATGAAGATGCAATAAATGGTATGGCTATATCGTCAAATTCTACATTTGTTGCAACATGTAGTGATGACTACACTGTAAAGCTTTGGAATCCAACAGGCAATTTGCTGTATACTCTAAAGAATTCGATTTTAGATAGAGTAATGAATTGTTTTCTATCAAGCAATGATATGTACTTGATTGCAGTGCATGGTTTTTCTACTTCAAAACTATTTGTATGGAAATTAAAAGGCTTACCAATTGCCTCTATCAATTACAAGCCTTCCAGAATGGATAATTTCATTGACGTTTATTACGCAGATTTTCTAAGTAAAAATGAATATGTGATTGTTCGGTGTAAAAACGAATACAACACCGACGCCATATTGTTAACGCACAATCATATAACGAAAAAAGAAATACTCTTAGACTCATTAGAGTGGTGGAGTTACAGTGACGATCCAGTTGCAATTGGGCGAAAAAATGAAATCCTCGCATACCCAACCCGGTCCAATGGATTTGCAATCAGGGACTTTTCAGGTAATCAAATTATTAAATACCACAATGAAGCTGACACAATAGAAGCAGTTTTCATTAGCCCTGATGAAAGTTTTTTGGTTGCAACCAACTACTTTCAAAAACTATATTTTTTTGATTTTGTCGGATGTAAAACTAGAGAGGTCAGCCTAAATGATTCTATTTATTTAAATTGGCACACGCTTAAGTTCTTTCCAAATGGAGAGGAATTTGTGGTGGGAACGCATAGTGGAATTGCTTTCTTCACTAAAAACGGCGATTTTAAAAGGATGGTACAAATCCAAGACGATGTTAAGACTGTGGATATTTCAAGTGATGGAAAATTCATTATTTGCGGTGGCGATGATTTAATACTTTTGGATAGCCTTGGAGGCATAATAAGTGTTGTAAATAAGCCACATCCAACCTTTACGACGAAAGTACGCTTCTGTCCAAATAAAAAAGTTTTTGCTTCGCTCGGAGTTTATGGTGCCGTTAAATTATGGGATTATGAAGGCAGACAACTTTATGATTTCAAGGAAATGCCCGTTGCATGGAATATTACTTTTCATGAAAACAATATTCTCATATCAGGACGCAATGAAGTGAAACTATGGTCATTACCTAATTTGCCTGAAGATTTTGTTAACTAAGGTACTTTTTCATGACAAATCTCCACTTCTTCATCAATCCTACAGCACACCTAATGTCCGACCAGTAAAGTATCGTCCGCAGGGTTGCAGGAACGACGTCCATCACTGTCAACCCAATTAAAAAGCCTCAAAAATCACCAATATCAATTCCAACCATTGCCCCCCGACAAAACATTATGCAAATCTCTAAGGACTTTTATCTTTGTCTCCTTAACCAAGAATACTTTCCATCGGAGAAAACCCACCCAGAAGGAAAACAATCGAAAATCAACCCTCATGCCCACCATCCTCCTCCTCACCGCCAACGACAGCGCCGACCTGCTGGACAAGCTCACCGCCGAAGTCAAGGAAATCCAGCGTACGCTCAACAGCGCCCATGGCAGGGATTACGAGACCGTGCTCGTGCCGGAGGCTTCCATCGAAGACCTCATCAAGGAATTCAACGTGCCGGGCAGGGAAATCGAGGTGCTGCACTATGCCGGACATGCGGACGGCAGCGCCATCCGGCTGACGGACGGCAATGCAGCAGCAGAGGCGCTGGCAGCCAAAATCAAGACCCGGCAGACGGTCAAGTTTGTCTTCCTGAACGGCTGCGCCACGAAGGGGCAGGTGAAATACTTCCACGAGGCGGGTGTCCCCTTCGTGCTGGCGACTGCCCGACCCGTGGAAGACAACAAAGCCCATTGGCTGGCGATACAGTTTTACCAGTATCTCACCCTGAACCGCTCGCTGCGGCAGGCGATGAAGGAGGTGGTGATTGATGCCAAGCAGCTCACCCGCAAGGTTTTCTTCGCCAACGACCGGGGCATTTGTGGCTTGGACGACGACACCCCCGATGAATCCTTCGAGTGGGGGCTTTACCCGGCACAGGAGGGCGCTGATTACAACCTCCCCTTTTCCCGCCACCGCCAGGAAGCCGTGCCGGAGTTGCAGCATACCGTTTTTTTGAGCAACCTAGTGTATGCCCTCGACGAACTGGATAGCCCCCAAGTAGCGGAAATCAAAAAATTAGCCGCCAATATCCGCAGGGGGTTCCAAGTGTCCGACGACCTGAAAATCAGGGAACTGCTGAAGGTGCTGCCCTACACGCTGGGCATCAGGCTGCGGCAAATTGTCGCCGACCCCGGTGAGCGCAGCGACGACTATTTCCGGGGGCTGCTGTACGACTACGCCATCTTCTTCGAGACCCTGCTGCACCATACGCTGGCGCTGCTCTCGGCGAAGATTTGGCAGGAAAAACAACGCTCGTTCCAGTGTGTGCCGGAAAACATTGGGGAAGTGCGCAGCTTCCTGCGCCAGAACCGCCTGCAAGAGCCGCCGGACAGCTATGCCCCGGTACTCGGCATCCTCGACGGCTGGCTGCGGGCGACCGATGCCCAGTCCGCCCTGCTGCTGGGGCAGGAGCAAAAGGACTACCTGCAATCCCCTGCTTTTCAGGATGCCTGCGGGTTCTTTTTTTTACAGAAACAATACTACTGGCAGCGGGTGCGGCTGAAAACAGCGGAAGCCCTCGAAAACTGCGTACTGGCACAGCAGCACATCAACGAAGCCTTCCGCAGTCTTCGTTTTTTGGTCAAGTACATCATGGCTTCCGTGCGGGGCATCAACGTGATGAACTTCCGCCACCTGCCGCTGGAATACGACAATATTGTATCCAAGCTGGTGGTGGCGGAGGCAGAACCCGCCCCGATTCCCGGCGAGGGCATGATGGAAAACAAATCGGTGTTGTCCTTTTACGAAGCGCAGCCCGCCATCGGGCTGGACTCGCTCAACCTTTTCCCGTTCATCATTGACCGCAACGTGTTCACGGGCAAGCCCAACAATGAGGTGGACATGTACCTTTTCATCGGCTATTTCCCCGGAAGCGAAGGTGGCGACGATTGCTACCATTTCATCTCGGCGAGCAATCCCGGCAAAGTCTGGCGCTTCGACGAGCAGAAAGACCATATTAGCCTGTTGCACCTCGGTGAGGAAACCACCGCCGTACACGAGCAGAACCACCTGATGGCAAACGCCTGGGAATTCAAGAACTACCTGCGGGAGTACCAGAACCAATTCCTTCAACCCACCCAAAACCCCTAAGCCATGCCCGACAGTCCGTTCAAACTACTCGAAGCCTACGGCCCCGACGAAAAGGACATCTTTTTCGGGCGGGATGCGGAAATCTATGCGCTGTACAACCTCCTACAGCAAACCCGCCTCGTTTTAGTCTATGGCGCATCGGGCACTGGCAAGACAAGCCTCATACAGGCGGGGCTGCCCAAGGTGTTCAAGGTCACCGACTGGTTCCGGGTATCGGTGCGCCGTCGGGACGACATCAATGCCTCGCTTCGGGAAGAACTAGCCCGCTCGCTGCCCGAAGGCAGCAACACGGGCGACCTATTGCAAAGCATCCGACAAGTCTATGAGCGCCGCTGGATTCCGGTCTATCTGGTGTTCGACCAGTTCGAGGAACTGTTCACACTGGGAAACCACGAGGAACGGGTGCAGTTTTTCCAAAGCATAAAGAACCTGCTCGACGCCAATTTGCCCTGCAAAATCATCCTCTCCATGCGGGAGGAGTACATCGGCCACCTCTACGACTACGAGCCACTGGTGCCTACCCTTTTTGATAAGCGCTTCCGGGTAGAGCCGATGAAGGACGCCACCGTGACCGAGGTGGTGGAGAAAATCTGTGACGTAAACGCCATTCAGTTGGAAAAGGAAGCCCCGCAGCCCTCCGGGGAGAAGACCACTGCCGAGCAAATCAAGGACCAGGTGAAGGAGGGCAAGCAGGCTGCGTACCTGCCTTACTTGCAGATTTACTTGTATTACCTCTACGAACATGCACAGAAGACCAATCGCCGCCCAGTTGTTTTCGACAGGCTGGGCATTGAGGCAGTGGGCAAACTGGGCGACGTGCTGAAAAAATTCATCGAAAGCAAAACCGCCGACGCCCAACATCACCTCCTGACAACCCTTGGCGCTCCCAGCGATTTCGCCCAACGCCTGCTCGACGAGTTTGCCACTGGCGACGGCACCAAGCAAGCCCGCCGAAAAACGGAACTGGCGGAAACCCTCAAGGCTGACGAGGCGCTGGTGAAAAAAGCCTTACTTTACTTCAGCGACACCGCCAAACTGCTCCGGGCAGACGAAAACGACGTGGAGCGCTACGAGCCGGTACATGACGTGGTAGCGAAACAGATACACGAACTGCGCTCGGTGGAGGACAAAGAGTACAAGGCGTTCCTGCGGCAACTCGAAATCGCCTACGAGCGCTGGGTGCGTGACCACTACGCCACTGACCGCCTACTGCCGGAGATTGACCTGAACCGGGTGGAGATTTACCGCAGTCGCTTGGAACAAAAGGACGAATTCCGGGAGAAATGGGCGGTGCTGGTGGAGAAAAGCCGCTCGCATATGCAGGCGGTGAAGCGGCGCAAGCGGATTGGGATTTTCGCCCTAGTAGGGATTACGGTGGTGGCGGTGGTGGCGATGGTTTGGGCGCTGAACGCACAGCAGGCGACGGAAGCAGCCCGGAAAGACGCACAGGAAAAACTCGATGCCTTCGTAGCCGAAGAACAGCGCAGAAAAGTGGCGGAGGAAATCAACCGCCAAAACCACATCGAAAACCTAAAAAAGAAGATACAAGGATTCATCAACGGTGAAGCTTGGGACCTCGCCCGTGATTCCCTCGATGTACTCGAAACAATAAACTCTAGTGACCCGGATATTCCCAAACTAAAATTCTCCATCCAATGAAGTGGCTATTTTCTTTCTTTTTGTTGCTGTTGTTTGTCCTCTCAGCCCGTGGCCAGGGCTGCGCCGGATTGATAAGCGATGCTAAAAAACTCATCGAGCAGGCAGAATTCGACCGAGCGGTCAAAAAAGTGGAAGCCGCCAAAGGTTGTGCCTCCCAAGCCGAGATTGATGCGCTTTACGATGCTGTTTTTGACGGGTTGAAAAAACAAACCCGGCAGGCGGAGCAAGCCAAGATTCAGGCGGAAAAGGCGGAAAAAAAGGCTTTGGCGGAACAGCGAAAAGCTGACTCTCTCCTCCAAATTTCCCAAGCTGATGCTGATGCAAGCTATAATGCCGCACTTGCCCTTCAAATAAAAGAATATGACCCAACACTTGCATTGAGGCTAGCCGAATACAATTACGATAGACATCCAAAAAATGTAAATGCTGCATCAACATTTGGTTTAACTTCTGCTCTTACAAATCCATACTATAACCTCGCATTCTATTCTCATACTGAGCCTATCATGCTAATTGATTGGTTAAACAACGATGATAATCTACTAACAGTAGCAAACGACACAGGTATTGTTTGGGACACACAGAATGGTAAATTAATTAAAGGGCTCGAATTGGTAGGAAGTTCATACAATATCTCACCCGACCAAAAAACAATTTGTTCTACATTTTCAAATTGTAACAATTTTGAAAAGGCTATAAAAATTTACGGTCAAAATCAAGGCTTAAAAGAAAGTTTAGAAAAAAGCGAAATGTTGAGCAGGCATCTCTTTTTCTATAGTGTTGAATCTGGCGAATATATAGGCCCTCAATACGCATCACCAACCTGCATATCGAACTTTGCTTGGTCGCCAAATAGTAAACAAATCGCAATCTGTTCGATTGATAGTACGGTTAGGGTATTTGACATAGAAAGCAATAAAAATACCTACATTTTCACCGCTTTGCGGTCAAATATCACTACGATAACTTGGTCACCCAAAGGTGAGTATATATTTTGCGGCTTAGAGAATGGAGGTATTATTGGGTGGGACGTTGAAAAAAAAGAAGCAATGTTTTATAATCAAACACACAATGGTGAGGTATCAGCATTGGTGTTTTCTCCAAATGGAAATCAATTGGCTAGTGCTTCATGGGATGACGAAAAATTAATCGTATGGGATATTGAAAAGGACGAGGAGGTTTATTCAAAGAAGACATATTTTGAGTCATCAAAAGGGGTAGCTTGGTCGCCAGATGGAAATTACCTTGCACTTGGAGCTGAGTCTGGAGAAGTCTATATAGTTGATATGCATAAAAATGAAGAAATCATTTCATTAAGAGGACACAAAGAGGAAATCACTGTGATTACTTGGGCAAAGGATAGCAATAAGTTGGCAACAGGGGCAAAGGATAACTCGATAAAAGTCTGGGATATTCGCCAAATTCAAGGGGGATCTGCCACTAAGATGAAATACAATGAAGAAAAGCTAAAAGATATAGCCTGGTCTCCCAACGGGAAATTGATTTGTAGCGTTTTTTACTACGGTTCGACCATCATATGGAATGCAGAAACATTTTTGACTGAAGATGTATTGGATAGTGTTTTAGCTGTGGAAGTTTCTTGGATGCCAGATTCCAATCACTTATTTGTACATGAAGGAGGCGCAATGTCAATTTGGGATGTAGAAAAACAAAATAGGATATGTTCGAAGAAAGGTTTTGAACTTAACGCTTTGCCATCTCCCGACGCTAGCCTAATAGCGACGAAATTATTTGACGGTGGCGTTTACACGATGTGCGCCCATGAAAAAGTGCTTTCTATAGAGGGCGATTTCTCAGTTGGTGGGGCTTTAGGATGGTCTCCAAAAGGGGATAAAATTGCTATTGGGTATAACAGAGACAAACTTGGCATTTGGGATATTGATAAACAGATGGAATTATTTTCGATAAACAATGTAAGCCCAAATGGGGGCGGTAGTGTTTCTTGGTCGCCAAATGGTAAAATTATTATTTATTTCTCTAATCATAGGCAAATAAGATTGTTTAACATTGAAAGCCATAAAGAATTATATACGATAGACGTTCCAAACACTACAATGGGCGAAGTTGCTTGGTCGCCAAGTGGAAAGCATTTTGCTGCTACGATAGATGGTGAATTGAGAATATGGGACTTTTTAACTGGGCAAATGATTTTTGATTTGATAGCAAACAATGTTGACATAACTTGTTTTGCATGGTCACCTAAAGGTGATAAGATAGTTGGCGGATGCGATGATGGCACAATGTATATATGGGATTTGTTCCCCGTGTTTAACAAGTCAATATTCAACCATTCATTAAGCAATTTTCTTAAACATGGGGCTAAAATACATGAAAGTGATATTAAAAAGTTGCAATTCACAGATGATATTTTGCTTTTAGCTCAGCAGTATGAGAGTTATGGAGAAGCCGAAAAGGCTCTTAAAGCTTACAAAAAGGTTAGTTCCATAATAGCAGATAAGAAAACGAGGGATGATATAATTTTCAAACAATTTTTATTAGCCTTAGGTTTGGGGTTAAAGTTTGAGTTAACATTCCTTGATAGCATAGAAACAATAGAAGTTTTGTCTCAAGTTTCAAGTCATTTTATAGAAAAAGAAGATTGGGGAAAAGCAGTTTATTTTTACAAAAAATTAATTAATTTGGACACTTCCTATATTGATATAAGCAAGAACTTATCGCTGATGGAAATAAACAAACTTTCCAATTTATCAAAAAAAGCTGGGATACCATTTGATGTTTTAAAATTAAATTACTCCAAAAACGAATATAGTTTTGACGCAATCTCCGATTATTTTCGAGAAATAGAAGATTGGACACAGGCGCTGGAATTTGCCCAAAAAGCCCTCGACAAAAAACCGGATACTGAACGGTTACAAAAAGTGCTCGAATTGGTAGAGCAGGTAGGTCTGACCTTCAATGTTACTACTTTGCCCCACGAGGACGCCGAGGCTTGCGACATGCTTGCCACTTTTTTTGAGAAGAGGAGAGATTGGACACAAACACAGGCATTCGCCCAAAAAGCCCTCGAAAAGGAACCCAACGCCAAGCGGCTTCAAAAAGTGCTCGACTTGGTAAAACGTTCGGGGCAGCCTTTCGACCTTGGACCATTGGTACAAAGCGAAGACCAGCAATTATTGCTGACTATGGGGCGGCACTTGTATCAAAAACAGGATTGGGCAGCTTGTGAGCGAGTCATCCAGCAAATGCTAAAGCTCGAAGACAGCCCCAACAACCGCCAAAACCTCTTTACCGTCCGTTGGAAAAAAGGTTTAGACAGCTTTGAAGAGCTTTTCTCCACAGTTGAACCTGATATGCTGCAAGGGTATTTTGAGTGGTTCTCAAGCGAAGCAAGCGTGCAACAAAGCGACACTGACAAACATTTTTGGTACGATAAGACAGTTCAAATTGGCGAGCGTCTGCTGCATCAGCAACCGCAAAACACGACCCTTCAAGATACGCTGGCTGGGTACTGTAATACCCTCGCTTGGTACAGTCTAATCACTGGAAGGTTTGCCGAAGCTGAGCAAGCAGTGTTGCGTGGCTTGGCGCTGGATTCCTCTCTTTCATATTTACAACTTAGCCTACCGCCTGCCCTCTTGTTGCAAGACGGGCGCTTCGCTGAAGCAAGAGAGCTTTATAAAGAGTGGATGGACGAACCTTTCGATCAGGAACAGAACCTGCCCACTTTCCGGGAGGCTTTTCTACAGGATTTGGAGGCGTTAGGAGCGGCAGGCGTCATCCCGGCGGAGCGGCGGGAGGAGGTGGAGGCGATACGCAAGCTGCTACAAGGGGAGAAGTAGGCTGATAAACGCCTAATCAAAAAACTACCAAACCATCACTCAATATGAACAACCTATACTCCCTCCTCACTGGCATCAACAAGTACCACCCTGATAGTGGTGTGACCTCCCTAAGCGGTTGCCACAACGACATTAACCGCTGGCAGTCCTTTTTAGAAGAGCATATCCCCAAAGAACGGCTAAACATGGCCGCACCATTGCTCGATGGGGATGCCACTTATCAAAACGTCGTCCACCATTTTGGTGACAAGTTTCTTGGTCGTGCTAAATCAGGCGACACCGTACTTTTCGTTTACAGCGGTCACGGCAGTAGGGAAGGGGCAGCCTCGGAATTTGATAAATACTATCCAGAGGGGATGCAAGAAACATTGGTGTTACATGACAGTCGATGTTCAGGTGGATTGGATTTGGCGGACAAGGAGCTCGCTATACTCATCGAGCGCATTGCCATAAAAGGTGTAAATGTGGTGGTCGTGCTGGACTGCTGCCATTCCGGTTCAGGTACTCGTGCGATGGAAGATTTTACTTTGGGTAATGCCAAGCAGCATACCAACCGGGAGGGGCGACGAGCTTTTGAAAGTTATCTGGATGGGGCATTTATGAAAAAAGGCGGTGGCTTCTACTTACCCAACAGCCGCCACATCCTGCTGGCTGCCTGCGACCGCAAGGAAAAGGCTTACGAACTGACCACCCGGCAGGGGCTTTTCAGCACCTGTCTGCTGCAAGTGCTGGAGGAAACGGGCGGGTGGCTGTCCTACGCCGATTTGTTCACCCGCTGCCGCATCGGTATGGCGAAGCTGACGGACAAGCAACACCCGCAATTCGAGCCTTATGGCTTTTTCAACGGCTACGAGGGCTTCCTCGGCTTGAGCGGGGCTTCGCAGGGCGCTCCGCTGCGGGTGTTTTTCGACCACAACACCTGGCAGGCGAGCATGGGGGCCGTGCATGGGCTGCCGGTCGGCAATCCCGTGCAATTGGAAGTGCTGCAAGATGGGCGGGTGCTGGGGCTGGCGACGAGCAGGGCAGTTGGTCTGGAAGCCACCACCTTGGAAAAACCGGGGTTCGCAATGGAGTCAGATAAGAGCTATGAGGCACGTTTGCGAAGCGTGGAAATGCCAAAACAGTTGGTGGCGCTTGTCGCTGAACCTGGTTCAGCGGAAATGGTGCGGGAAATGCTGACCGGATTCAAGCCCATCTATTTCGACCTACAAACCGGGCTGCCCCACGCTGCCTACCGCATAGAGGTGGGCGAGGGCAAAATCCGCCTTTTCCGAAATGCCGATGGCTACTGCCTCCGCACCATCGAGGGAGCGGATTGGGACAAGATGTTACAGGATGCCTTTGAAAAACTGGAGCTAATCGCCCGCTGGGAAAGGATGCTGGAACTCGACAACGGCAACTCGAAAATCAACCACAACGACATGGCGTTGGTTTTATCGGAATTGGACGGGGAGGGCAAGGTGCTTCGGGCAACTGCGGAAAAAGAGGTGGTCGTTGATATACTCCGCTTGGACAACGGTGAGCAAAAAGTACCGTTCCGCTTGGAGGTTCGCAACAAAAACGGAGATAAAACAAGGCATTGCGCCCTGTTTTATGCCTCCGAGAATTATGGTTTTTCACCCGTCGGCTTCAATGAGCCGTTGCCGGGCGGCAGCACGGCGATTGCAATGGAACGCAACCCTAAGGGCGAACAGTATGCCTTCGAGCTAAAAGGAAAAAACGAAGGGACGGATATTTTCAAGCTCTTTGTCAGCAATTTGAAACTCAATGGCGAGGCCATCCAACAGAAGGGTTTCAAGTTGGGCGAAACGGTGGATTATCCACAAACGAAGGATGCGACAAGGGGCGGTTTGCGCTTGTCCAAAACAAGGGACGTTTTCGGCTTGGATGAGGAAGCGGAGGTGGAGGACATCAACGACTGGTACACCATCACCCTGCGGGTGAAGAGCGTGGCGAGGGAGGCGGGCGTGGGCGAAAAGCCCCTCTCGCTGGTGGGCAATTTCATCAATGTGCTGGCGCACCCGTTCTTCCGTGCGAGCGTGGGCTTAGGCAATGCCAACGGCGGAAGCCGCAGCATCGAGCCGATGGCGACGGTGGCGGAACTGGCGAAGTTCGCCCAAGTGGAACTGCTGAACTTCGGGGACGGCACGAGGGACGCCGTGCCCGTCAACATGCTCGAACTGACGAACCTCAAAAACGAGGAAAGCCTGCAAGAAAATCCCTTGCAAATCGAAATAGCCGCCAAGCTGCAAGACACGGACGAGCTATTGGAATCGCTCCTGCCGCTCACGTTCGACGGCGAGCACCTGATACCCGTTGGTGAGACAACACGACAAGACAACGGGGATGCCCTCATCAGCATCACCCACCTGCCCGATACATCGGATACCCGTAGCCTCGGCAAGGCGCTGAAACTCTGTTTCCTGAAATTGGTGCTGAAAAAGAAGAACGTGCAGTACCTGCGCTGGGTGGATTACAGCGGCGCCCAACCCGAACGGCGTTCCAAAGGACTGAAGCAGGAGGTGGACAGGGCC
>WBZM01000471.1_pt1 | contig 56630 bp, 42 predicted proteins | sample 5204271 | NCBI WGS metagenome assembly WBZM01 (sample SAMN12344346, study PRJNA552823) | activated sludge metagenome | biome: Activated sludge suspended growth; feature: Nitrification reactor; material: Wastewater; isolation source: activated sludge from nitrification reactor of wastewater... | reverse complement strand
CTCGCGCAAGGCGCGCAACGGGGAACCGTCGTCAGCGGCGGCGTCATCAACGGCGTTCCGGGCGCGCCCAGCGCGACAATCACCATCGACGGCAAGCAATTGCCGCCGCCGCCGCAGAAGTTCGGCGGCTCGATCACGAAGGACGCAAAGGATTCGAAGCCGTACTGGCCGGCCCGTATCGTGCCGCCGAAGGGCGCCCCCAACGTTCTCCTGATCATCACCGACGATTCGGGCTACGGCGTGCCGAGCACGTTCGGCGGCGTCATCCCGACCCCGACGCTCGACCGGATCGCGCAGCAAGGCCTGCGCTACACGAATTTCCACTCGACCGCCCTCAGCTCGCCCACGCGCGCGGCGCTCATCACCGGCCGCAACCACCATTCGGTCGGGTATGGCGTCATCGCCGAGCAGGCGACGGGCTACCCTGGCTATGACAGCGTCATCACCAAGGACAAGGCGACGATCGGACGGATTCTGACCGACAACGGCTATCACACGGCCTGGTTCGGAAAGAACCACAACACGCCCGAGTATCAGGCGAGCCAGGCCGGCCCGTTCGATCAATGGCCGACGGGCATGGGTTTTGAATATTTCTACGGCTTCATGGGCGGCGACACCAACCAGTGGGAGCCCGGCAATCTCGTCCGCAACACCACGCCGATCTACCCGTATGTGGGCAAGCCCGGCTGGAACCTGATGACGGCGATGGCGGACGACGCGATCGAATACATCAATCGCATGAACACGCTGTCGCCCGATCAGCCCTTCATGATCAAATTCGCCCCCGGCGCCACGCACGCGCCGCATCACCCAACGAAGGAATGGATCGACAAGATCAGCGCGATGCACCTGTTCGACGAGGGCTGGAACAAGCTGCGCGAGAAGATATTCGAAAACCAGAAGAAGCTCGGCGTCATTCCGCAGAACGCCAAGCTCACGCCCTGGCCGACCGACCAGTTGAAGAACTGGGACCAATTGTCGGCGGACGAGAAGAAGCTCTTCCTGAAGCAGGTCGACGTGTTCGCGGCCTACACGGCCTACGCCGACAACGAGATCGGCCGCGTCGTCGACGCGGTCGAGAAGCTCGGCAAGCTCGACAACACGCTGATCATCTACATCAACGGCGACAACGGCACGAGCGCCGAAGGCACGATGAACGGCACGCCGAACGAAGTCGCCATGTTCAACGGCGCGAATCCGCCAGTGGACGTGCAACTGAAATATTTCTACGACGCCTGGGGCACGGACAAGACGTACAACCACATGGCTGTTCCGTGGGCATGGGCTTTCGACACGCCCTTCACATGGACCAAGCAGGTCGCCTCGCACTTCGGCGGCACGCGGCAGGGCATGGCGATTTCGTGGCCGGCCGTCATCAAGGACAAGGGCGGCGTCCGCCACCAGTTCCATCATGTCATCGACGTCGTTCCGACGATTCTGGAAGCCACGCGCATCAGGCAGCCTGAGACGGTCGACGGCGTCAAGCAGAGCCCGATCGAGGGCGTCAGCATGATGTACACCTTCGACGCCAAGAACGCGGCCGCGGCCTCGACGCACAAGACCCAGTATTTCGAGATGTTCGGCGACCGCGCGATCTACAACGACGGATGGATCGCCAGCACCAAGGTCATCCGGCCGCCGTGGGACAGCTTCCCGCCGAAGCTCGCCGTCAACGACTATCCGTGGGAGCTCTACGACCTGCGCAACGACTGGACCCAGTACGAGGACGTCGCGGCGAAGAATCCGGCCAAGTTGAAACAGCTCCAGGACCTGTTCTGGAAGGAAGCTGAAAAATACCAGGTCAAGCCGCTCGACAACACCGTCGTCCAGCGCATCATCGCGCCGCGCCCGAGCCTGAGCGCGGGCCGCACCTCGTTTTCCTGGACGCAGCCGATCACCGGCATTCCCAACGGCGATGCGCCGAGCCTGCTCAACGCCTCGTACACGTTCAAGGCGGAGATCGAAGTTCCGCAAGGCGGCGCCGAGGGAATGCTGATCACGCAGGGCGGCCGCTTCGGCGGCTACGGCTTCTACGTGCTCAAGAACAAGCCTGTATTCCTGTGGAATTTGGTCGATCTCAAGCGCGTGAAATGGGAAGGGCCCGAGCTCTCGCCCGGCAAGCACACGCTGGAGTTCGACTTCAAGTACGATGGAAAGGGGCCGGGCACGATGGCGTTCGGCGACTACAGCGGCATCGGACAGCCGGGGACCGGCGTGCTGAAGGTCGACGGCCAGCAGGTCGCCACCGAGAAGATGCCGCACACGATTCCGTTCATCCTGCAATGGGACGAGGCGATGGACATCGGTTCGGACACCGGCACGCCGGTCAATGACGCCGACTACCAGACGCCATTCACGTTCAACGGCAAGATCAACAAGATCACGCTCGATATCGACCGCCCGCAGCTATCGCCGGCCGACATCGCAAAGCTCAAAGCGGCGCACACGAACAAGAAGCTGGACGACTGACCGGGAGCGGCCGCCTCCGGCCCCTCGGGGCCGCGGGCCTAGCCCGGCGCGCCGGGCGGCGTTCGGCCCGGTGAAGGCGCGGCGGGCGGATCCCTTCAAGCGTTAGCGCCGGAGGTTGTCCGCCAGTCCTGCACAATAGGCGCCGCGTCCCCGGTCGGCGTATAAACCCGTGTCGAGGACGCCGGGCAAATTGGAATGACCGACAAGTACGAAGCCGCGCAGCGCGCCGCCGCCGGGTCGCGGCGATTTCACACGATGGCGAAGCCTGCGGGCTCGACCTGCAATCTCGACTGCGCCTATTGCTTCTACCTCAGCAAGGAGACGCTGCCGGGCGGGCCCGGCGCCGGCGTGATGAGCGACGCGACGCTCGAGGCCTTCATCCGCCAGTACATCGAGGGCAATACCGGGCCGGAGGTCGTGTTCACCTGGCAGGGCGGCGAGCCCATGCTGCGCGGCCTCGATTTCTACCGGCGCGTCGTGGCGCTGCAGAAGAAGCACGCCAAGCCGGGCCAGCGCATCGAGAACGACCTGCAGACCAACGGCGTGCTGATCGATGAAGAGTGGGCCGCCTTCCTCAAGGAGCACCGCTTTCTCGTCGGCCTCAGCATCGACGGGCCGCGCGAGATCCACGACCATTATCGCATCAACAAGGGCGGCGCGCCGACCTTCGACAAGGTGATGGCGGCGGCGCGCCTGCTGCGCAAGGCCGGCGTGGCGTTCAACACGCTCACCTGCGTCCATCGCTTCAATGCGCGCCGCCCGCTCGACGTCTACCGCTTTCTGCGCAGCGAACTCGATTCACGCACGATCCAGTTCATCCCGATCGTCCAGATCAAGGGCTTCGAGACGACCGCGCCGGGCAAGTGGGACGCATCGCGCCTGCCGGTTCTCGGTTCGCCGCAGGCGCGGCCCGGCGCCCCGGACTCGATCGTGACGGACTGGTCGGTCGATCCGGACGACTACGGCTATTTCCTATCGCGCGTGTTCGACGAATGGCTGCGCAAGGATATCGGCCGGGTGCTGGTCAATCATATCGAGACGCTGGTCTCGCAGCACGCGGGCCTCGGGTCGCAGATGTGCATCTACAACGAGTTCTGCGGCAAGGGCGTCGCCATCGAACATGACGGCGCCGTCTATTCCTGCGACCATTACGTCTATCCCGAATACCAGCTTGGACGGATCGACGAGACGCCGCTCGCCGAGATGGTGTTCTCGACCAGGCAAATCCGCTTTGGTTTCGCCAAGGGCGAAACCTTGCCGAAATTCTGTCACGCCTGCGCGTTCCTGCGCGATTGCTGGGGCGAATGTCCGAAGAACAGGATCATACGTACGCCGGACGGCGAGCCCGGCCTCAACTATCTGTGCTCGGGCCTGCGCCGCTTCTTCAAGCACGCCGTCCCCACGGCCGAGCGGATCGCCCGATCGATCCGCGCCGGCGCGCCGGGCGCCTGACGAAGCCCGGCCGAGGCGCGCGGGGCGCGCTCGCCTACGCCCCTATCTCCGCGACGCGCCCCTGGCGCGCCTGCTTCCAGACCAGCCAGCCGACGATGGAGACGTTCACTGCGTTCCACAGCACGCCGTTCAGGAAGGCCATGCGGTAGGAGCCGGTCCAGTCGAAGATGAGGCCGGAGAAATAGCCGCCGAAGGCCATGCCGACGATGGTCGCCGTCACCAGCACGCCGATGCGCGCGCCCGCTTCGCGCGGCGGCAGGAGTTCACGGCAGATCACGGCGTACATCGGCACGATGCCGCCCTGGAACAGGCCGAATATGCCGGAGACGACATAGAGCGACGTCAGGCCGTTGAAGAAGAGATAGAGCATCAGGGCCACGCCCTGCATGACCGAGCCGATCAGCAGGGTCTTGGCGCCGCCGATGCGATCCGAGACATAGCCCGAGCCGACGCGCGAGAAGATGCCCAGGAACAGCATGAGCGCGAGCATTTCAGCGCCGCGCGCGACGCCGTAGCCGAGGTCGCTGCAATAGGCGACGATATGCACCTGCGGCATGGACATGGCGACGCAGCAGGCGACGCCCGCGATGCTCAGCAGATTCATCAGCGCGCGCGTGGAAACGCCGAGATTGGCCTGCGCGGCGGCAGTCGCCGCCGTCGCGGCCTCGATCGTGTGTTCGGCCGGGCGGCGGCGCAGGGCCAGCGACAGCGGCAGCACGACCGCCGCGACGACCAGTCCGATGGCGATATAGCTGGCGCGCCAGCCATAGGCCGGCACGGTCTGGTTGAGGACAAGCGGCCAGATGGCGCCGCCGACATAATTGCCGGACGCCACGACGACGACCGCGAGGCCCAGCCGCCGCACGAACCAGTGCGAAATATCCGCGATCAGCGGACCGAAGCCGACGGCCGCGCCTAAGCCGATGAAGATGTGCGCCGCCGCGAAGATTTCGATGCTCGGCGACAGACCCGCGATCAGGAAACCAAGCCCGAGCATGATCGCCGAAACGCCGAGCGGAACGACAATGCCGATCCGATCGGCCCAGCGGCCGAGAACCATGGCGCCGCCGGCGAAACCAACCATGGTGAGCGTGTAGGGCATTGACGCGGCCGCGCGCGCGACGCCGAACTCGACTTGCACTTTCGGCATGACCACGACAATGGACCACATGCCGGCGGCCAGCAGCGTGGCCGTAACCAGCGAGACGCCGAGGCGGAGATTGGCGTAGGCGCCGTCCGGCGCATAGCGCGGGTCAGTGTCAGCGTGCGGCATATTCCAGGGCGGCTCATTTAAGGGGACCGCACTGTCCATGCATTGAACGCGAACGGCAAGCGCCGCCGCCACGCTATCCTTTGGCGCCAGCCATGCAGTTGATGCTCTAGCGCTCGCGCGGAGAATTTGCGCCCGCGGGCGCAAGATCGCGCCGGCCGCGTATCTTCCTGGCGAAATCGGCGACCAGTTGCGGCGAGCCGCGCCAGGACAGCGTCAGGACGCCGGCATTGAGCGGGCGTTGCATCGCGCCGAAGCTGCGCTTGTAGGCTTCGTCGCCAATGGTGAAGTCGAGCACGCCGGCGCCTTCGCCGATCAGTTGCGAAACCAGACGATCCATCGCGACATTGCCAGGGGACGCGCTTTTCCAGCGCGCATCGCCAATGGTCGACATGATCATGCAGAAACGGCCCATGCGCTCGAGGCCGAAGATGGTGGCGACGATCTCGTCGTCGACCGACAGGGTGAAGAGACGCGCGACGCGATCCCGCGGCGCGAGCGCAACCTTTTCGTAGAATTCGCGAAAGGGCTCGCCTTGCAGGATATTGTCGCGTCCAAGCTCGGCGAAGCGCGCGGCGCGCTGCGCGCACAGAGCGTCGAAAGCGCGACGCAGATCTTCCGGCTTTGTCGCTTCAGCGAAAATCGCCTGCCCGCGGCCCGCAATGCGACGGCCCTTGCGCGCGAGTTCGCGCAGGAATGAGCGATCGGGCAGCGTCGCATCGAATTTGACGCGATCGGCCGGCAAGGCGACGTCCCAGGACGAAAAGTTCATGCGGCGACGCGCTATGTCCTGGAGCGGATTGCGCAAGCCGCCGACGAGGGCCGGCACCTTCTCGAAGCGAAAGAGATCCGCCGGACGCAGCGCCGCCTGGATCTTCGGCCAGAGCGCCGAGGCGTGCGCGTGCATGGCGTCGCTCTGCGGCGCGAGAAGCGGCGCTTGATAGTCGCTGACGCCGAGGTCGGCGAATTCGACGAGCGTGATGCCGCCATCGCGTCGCTTCACGAGCGGCAGCAGCATCATGGGAAGGCCGGAGTAACGCTCGCGCACACGCACGATCAGCGGGGCGGCGCCGAAATGAGGCGCGACGATCTCGTACCATGGCTCGAGCCACGCGCGCGTCTGGAAGGGCGTGCATTCGCCCGTCGACTCGAGCGCCGCCCAGTCGTCGCGCACGGCGTCCAGATTTGTAAAGACATCGACGTCGAAGGGCCCGTCGTGACGGGCTTCGAGGATCGTCATGGTTAACTCCGCCGCGGCGAACCGAACCCGCCGACGCAGAAATATCCGCGCGGAACTCGATTGACGCCCGCAAATTCGGGCATTCGCATTAAGCGCCGCTGAACGCCCTCCGACAATCCGTTCGTAAAATAACTATTAATTTTGAATTGATTTGCGCGAATAAAGCCGACGAGATCAATCTTGGCCCGCGTGTCTGGTGTCGCGGGACGGGAGTTTGCGTCATGAGTGGGTCCATTCGAGCGCCGGCGCCGGCGTCGCGTTCGTTCGATGTGGTCATCGTCGGCGGCGGCGCCGCAGGGACGGCCGCCGCCTGCGCTCTCGGCTCTGGCGGCGTGAATGCGGCGATAATCGATCTGCACGAGGTTTGTCCGCCCGACTTCAAGGCCGACAAAGTCGCGGGCGACCAGATCGGCCTCATGCGCCGCCTGGGCCTGTTCGACGCGCTCGTGAGCGCGGGCGTGCGCTCCAACAATGTCGTCAACATGCGGCGCGGGCGCGTGCTCGATCGTCACGGTTCGTGCGAATACAACCTGCCGTACGAAGATCTCGTCAATGCGATGCGCCGCGCGACGCCATCGTCGGTCGCCCGCATCGTCGGACGGGTCGCCAATATCGAAGCGACCGACGACAGGCAGCGCGTCGAACTCTCGAGCGGCGAGACAATCGAGGCGCGACTGGTCATTCTCGCCACCGGCGGCGGCGAGGCATTGCGCGCGAAGCTCGGCTACGTCAGGCGCGTGCTGCACAAGGATCATTCGGTCAGCGTCGCTTTCGACCTGCGAGCGGTCGGTCGGGCCGGCTTCGAGTTCGAGACGCTCACCGTCTATGGCGACGCGCCGCGCGACGGCATCGACTATCTCAGCATATTCCCCTTTCCGACGGGAACTCGGGCCAATCTGTTCCTCTATCGCGACATGCAGGACCCGATCTTCGCCGCGCTGAGGAGCGATCCGAAACAGGCGATTCTCACCGCCCTGCCCGGGCTCGGAGCCGCGCTCGGCGATTTCGAGATCACCAGCAAGGCGCTGGCGCGGCCTGTCGACCTCTACGAGGTCGATGGCGTCGACCGCCCGGGCGTCGTGCTCATCGGCGACGCGTTTCGTACGAGTTGTCCCGCAGTCGGCGACGGGTTGAGCCGCGCCTTCACTGACGCCGAGCGCCTGTGCAAGGTCTACGTTCCGCAATGGCTGGCGACGCCGGGCATGGGCGCCTACAAGATTGCCGGCTTCTATCGAGATCCGGAAAAGCTCGCGTGCGACGGCCGCGCCTCTCACGCCGCGCACTATCGACGCAATTCGACGGTCGGACGCGGCATGGCGTGGGCGATGCACCGCCGCCGCGTTCTCCTGCAGCGCCGGCTGCGCGCCCTGATCGGCGTCACCCCGGCTCCGCAACATGCCGCGAGTTGACGAGAGGGAGGAGCGCGCAGCGATGACGACCCATGCCGCGAAAGCGCAAACCGATCTTCTCGACGCCTCTCTCGCCGGCGTGGCCGACATCGTCCGCCGCGTCGCGATCATCGCCCTGCTCGCGCGCCGGGCGGCCTGGATGATTGCGCTTTGTCGCGTTGCGCCGCAGACGCCAACCGCATCGGCATTCTCGCCGGCCGAAATCGCAATGCTCGGCCGCATGGGGCGAGGCGAGGAGGCGATCACGACGCTCACGAGCGCGCTCGCCAGGCTGGCCTCCATTGCCGGCGCTCCGGGCCGCAGGCCAACGCCGCTTTCCGTCGCGCGGGGTCTGTCGCGCCTCGCCGATCTGCAGATCGCAGCACGCTTGCGCGCCACAAAATATAGCGAGCGGCCATGAGCGCCGTGCGCGTCAATCTGTTCACGCCGCAGCAGGCGCTGGACGCGGTCTTGACGCAGCTCGCCACTCGACGCTCGTTCACATTGTTTACCCTCAATCTCGATCACGTCGTCAAGTTGCGCGGGAGCGCAGAGTTTCGGGGTTGCTACGAACGCGCCGATCTCGTCTCGGCCGACGGCTGGCCGATCGTCTGGTATTTCCGCAAACAGGGCGTGGCGCTCGAGCGCACGACGGGCGCCGACCTCGTCCTGCCGCTGTGCGAAAGGGTTGCGGCGACGGGGATTCCGATTTTTATCGTCGGGCCGCAGGAACACGTGCAGAAGCGCGCGATCGCGGCGCTGCGGGAACGCTTCCCCGGCCTGAACGTCGCTGGCGCCGACGCCTCGATCATTGCGCCTGAAAATGCAGCCGCGATGGACGATCTGGCGGGCCGTGTGCGCGCCTCGGGCGCGCGCCTGTGCTTCATCTGCCTTGGGGCGCCGAAGCAGGAATTGGTGGCCGACGCGCTGAAGAAGCGCTGCGCGGGCGTCGGCTTTCTCTGCGTCGGCGCGGCGCTGGACTTCATTGCGGGCGCAGTCAAGCGCGCGCCGCGCTGGGTACAAAGTCTCGGCATGGAATGGGGCTGGCGCCTGACGTCCGATCCCTTGCGTCTCGCCCCGCGCTACTGGCGGTGCGCGGAAGTTTTCGTCCTGATCGCGATGCGTCGCCTGCCGCTCGTCTTCAGCGCACAGCCGGTCGACAATCTTGCGGCCGCGGGGAGCGTATCGTCCCGGCAGGATTGATCAGCGCAGGCGCGCCGAAAGTCGCGTGACGAGCGAACCGCTGACGGCGGGAAACAGCGCAAGCAGGACCGCGCCGTAGCACACGGCCCCGAGCATTATCTTGGCGACCACGCCGGGCAGGCTGTGCGGCGTAGGCGTCAGCATCAGGCCCGCAAACATTGCGCAGACGGCGGCGAGGATGCGCAGGTAAGCTTGGAAATCGATCGGCAGCTCCAGCCAACGCGCCGCGTAGACCAGCGCGCCCAGCGCGGCGAGCAGCGTTCCCACGACGCATCCGACCGCCGCGCCCTCGATGCCGCCATAGACGAGCCCGATGCTGGCGCAGAGCAATGTCGTCGCGGCGTCAGCGAAATTGGAGACCGTCAGGGCGCGCGTGCGCTCGAGCAGCAAGCCGGCCTGATCGGCCGTGTGCGTCTTGTAGGTGCGAATGGCGCCCGCCGCCGCGGAAATGGGAAGAACGAAGGTCGTGACGGTTCTGTAGTCGGGCGCGATCAGGAGATCGACGAGCGGCGCGGCGAGAACCGCGACGCCGACGGTCGCCGGCGCAAGGAGGGCGAGCATGAGCGTGCCGTTGAGAGCGACCTGCTCGAGCGCGCCGCGACGGTCGCCGGCCTCTATGCGATCGACGGCGAGGGGGAAAGCGGCGGCCGTGCAGATCATGGCGATGAAATTGGCGACGCGCTGGCCAAGCCCCCATCCCGCCGAGAGAAGGCCGAGGCCGACGACGCCCGCGCCCGCCTGCACGAGAACGCGAATGCCGTTGATCGCCGTCCAGGCAAAAAGACCCGACAGAATGAGGGGGGCGCCGTAACGACGCGCCTCCCTGAAAATGGCGCGGTCGAAGCGCCCGATGCGCGGCCGCACGCCGAGCGCCGCCATGACGGCCGCAGCGCCCGCGGCTTGCCCAAGCGCCATGGTGAAGAACACGACGGCGGGCGTCGCCGCTATGTACAGCAAGGCGACGACGGAGAGGCCGGCGCCGAGGATCGGTCCGGAGAACTGCGCCGCCGTATAGGCCCGGATGCGATGCTGCGAGCGCGCCCATTCGCTGTAGTGAGCGACGAGCAGCCGCGTGACGAGGTAAGCCGCGGCCGCAATCGTCGTCACGGGATCGGCGACAACGCCGACCGACAACAGACACAGCGGCGCGAATGCGATCTGCGTCACGGAGCCGTAAAGCGCGACGCGGACGTCCATGGCGCGAAAGCGTTGGTCGTCGTCGCCCTCGTAGCGCTGACGGAACCGCAACACGTAGAGCGACCACCAGACCAGGCCGACGAGCGCGGTCAGTTCCTGTGCGGCGATGACGAAGGTGACGACGCCGAAGGCTGCGGGATCGAGCAGATGCGTCCAGGCGATAATGACGGCGAATTGCACGAAAGGCCCAAGCACCTGAGCCGGCAGATATAGCAAGGTGTTTCGGACGAGCGAGCGCGCCATCATGGCCGCTCCGACGCGAGCCGATAAGTCGCGCGCATACGATAGTGCCGGGGCGCCTCTTCGCTCCAGCGGCAGAAGAAGGCGAGCAGGAGAACAACGAACTGGTTGAACACGAGCGTCTTGACGGAAACGCCGGCCGCCGAACTCAATTGCGCGAGGATGTAGACGAACAGCGCCCAGGCGCCCGGCTTGCAGCGCCGCCAGCACTCCCACATCAGCGCGGCGAAGGCCACGATGAAGAAGAAGGTCATCAGCGCGCCATAACCGAACAGAAATCCGAACCAGGAACTTTCGATGCCGTATTCGATGCCGAGCGTATTCTGGATCGTGTTCAGGCGTTGCTGATCGGGGCCGAAGAGCAGTTCGTCGAAAGTGAAGTAGTCGAAGAGCTGAAAGATCAGGACGCGCGCGTCGGACGACCCCTTGTCGTCCAGGAAGCGTTCGACCAGGCCATCGAACGTTCCACGCTGCGCGAGGACGAAAAGCGCGGCGAGCGCCACCGGCGCCGACAGCGCGGCAACAAGCGCGGCGCGCATGTCGACGCGGCGGCCGCTCATCACATCGAGGCCCGGGCGCAAGATGCGCAAGACGCCGAGCGCCGCGCAAAGCACGATTGCGGTGCGACCGCCGAAGGCCACTAGGCCGGCGGCCTGCGCCGCAACGAGGACGAGCCGCAGCGGCCGGCTGACGGCGCGATCGGCGCCGTAGATCAGCATGAGCGCGTAGGCCGCCGCCGCGCTCGCATTGACCAAGGGGTGCCCGAGGAGGGCGGTGGAACGATAATCGTGCAGAATGATCTTGCCGCCAGCGACGAACGGCGTCAGTCGGGCCTGCGTGACGAATTCGAAGACGCCGACGCAGGCGTTGACCAGCATGAACGCGTGAAGCGCAAGCCGCAGCGTCGCCCGCGTGCGCTCGTCGGCGTCCGCCAGGAGAACGAGGAATGCGACGCTGCACAGGAAGGAATCGATGATCGGCGAGATCGGCGCCTGCTGCACAACGCCCGCGCAGACGATCATGACGATCCAGGTCGCAGTGAAATAGGCGGCGCCGGGGAAGCGCCCGGTCAGCATCGCCAGCCAGCCGAACGGATTGGGCCGCGCGAGAAAACGCACAACGAGCGCGAGGCAGGCCATGTAGGTCGAGGGGTGGAATTTCTGGAGGAAACTGCCGCCGGCCTGATCGTATGCGACGCCAAGCGCAGACAGCGTCATCGATGAGACGCCGAACAGAAGAAGCGCCGTCAGGATGGTCAGCGCGTCGGCGGCGCGGTCGAGAGACGAGCGTGCGCTCGCGGTCGCGATCATCGCGCGCTCCTGCCGCGCGCTTCGTTGAATGCGAGCGCCACGCAGAGGTCGGACAGGCCGAACCGCTCGAGTTCATCCTCCACGCGCCGGACATCGCTGCCATTGCGCGCGACGGCGATCATGGCGTCGGTCGTGCGGAATTCGCGAGCGAGGCGCGCGGCGGAGCGAAACTGGCCGGCGTCGACGAGGATCAGGTCGAAGCCGTCGTCGTCAGACGCCGCGCTTGCGTCGTCCTCGCCATCCAGCGGTTGCAGGAGGATTTCGCCCGCACGGTCCTTGCGGAGCACGCGCAGGGGCGGGCCGCCGCGCCGGAGATAGGCGCGTTCAAAATCTTCGCCGAAGCTCGACAGCGTCGCCGTGCGTTCGCAACGATCCATGAGAAGCGTGCGCAGGCCGCGATTGCAGGCGGCGTGCGCAAGCGACAGGGCGATAGTGGACGCGCCGCTGCCCGAGGCCGCGCCGCCGACCAGAACAAACGGCGTTCTGCCCGAGGCGCCGAGCGCATCGAGCAGGCTATCGAAGAGCGCATCGATTTCGGCGCGATAGGGACCGGCGCTCCTCATCGCGGGCGCCACGGCGGCGGGACCCGCGCGCGGCATGGCTCCACGCAAGGGCAGTTCCGGTATTTCATGCTCCGCGCGCTGGCGTGCGGGCCGGATTCTTTCCTTCGCCGCAGCGGCGCCGAGAGAAGCGGGACGCATTGTCCCTCTGGCGGGCAAGGCGGCGGCGTTTTCGCGGCGGCGCAGGCGATATTCCGCGCCGAGCGCCACGGCTATCCACAGATTGACGCCCGCGACGAAGGCGATGATGAGGGCCGGCAGTGTTTTCGGGCTCGACGGCGACATCGGCGCCGACGGCGGGCTGATCAACATGGCGAGCGGCGCGGAAATCGGATCGCGCCGCACCGTCTCGCGGGCGGCCAGCGCCTTTTCGTAGGACGTGCGCAGGGCTGCGGCGGCGCGGTCGAGATCGTTCAGCTCGACGCGCTTGTCCCCTACCTTGTTGGTGGACAATTCCAGGGAATTCACGAGTCTTGCCGCGGTCCGCTCCGCCTCGCGCGCGGATTTCAACTCGCGTTCGGTCGCTTGCGCGATGCGTTGCTGCTCCGCGCGAATTTGCGCGCGCGTGGATTCCATTTGCTTCTGGATGGTCAGATAACTCGGGTGACGCGGGCCGAGCACCGACTGCGCATAGGCCTCGTCGCGGGCGAGCGCGGCATAGTCGGAGCGCAGCTTTTCGATCACGGGCGAGCGCAGGTCGTCGTTGACTGTCTGCGCGTCGACGCCCGCGGCGAGGGCGGCCTTGATCTGCGTGTAGCGCGCCTCGACATCGGCGCGCTTGCCCTGCGCGACGACGAGCGCGCTGTTGGCGTCCTTCAGTCGCTGCTCGGGCGACGTGCGGCCGTCGGAAACGACGAGTTCGTTCTTGTCGCGATATTCCTGCGCCTTGCGCTCGGCGGCCTCGACCCGGGTCCGAAGGTCGCGCAGCTTGCGGTCGATCAGTTCGCGCTCGCGGTCCGACACTTCATCCGTCAGCCGCGACTTGGCGGCGAGATAGGCGTCGGCGAGCGACTGCGCGATGGCGATCGCCTTCTGGCGCGTGCGTCCCTTGACCTCGACGTCGATGACGTAGTTGCGCTCGCTGCGCTTCATCGCGACGGCTTTTTCCAGGCGCTCGGCCGCCGCCTGCCGGCGCGTGTCGGCGCCGGGCGCCGCGCCGCCCGAGATCGCGCGCAATGTTTCGAGGATCGAACCGATCAGGCCCGGCGCCTCGTCGGCGAGATGCTGCTCGTCCACGACCTTCAGAAGCACCGGCATGGATGTCATCACGCGCATCTGGCTTTCAACCAGCGCCGCGTCGGGGTTCTGCGGCATCGGCGCGGCGTCTATGCCGGCGGGCACGCGCTCGCGCGGGTCGATCAGGATCGACATGGTCGCGGTGTAGGTCGTGGGCGCGAAAAGCGCATAGGCGAGCGCCAGACCGATCGTCAGCGCAAGACAGGGCAGCAGGAGACGCAGGCGCGAGAAGACGGCGCCGGACATTTCGCCGATGTCCATCGAAGGCGCGCCGCCGTATCCGCCCGCGGGATACGGCCGGTCGAACGATCCATAACCTTCAGCCCGCGAGGCCATACGAATCTTACGCTTTCGCTCGTCTCGACCGTTGCCGTGGACAGCCGATCAAGCGGCCAACCAATCCGGCAAAATCTAAAGGTTTATGGTTACGAATTGCTTAGGATGGGAATTCGTCGTGCAAGCCGGACCTGAGCAAAATCAGAAGCTTGGCCGTTTCGGCTATCCTTTTTTCGCGCTCGCGGGGCGGGCGCGCAGCGTATCTATCATCGCCTGGCGCAACGGCTTGGGCTGCAGGCCGACGTCGAACGGCAGGGGCCTCGGCGCACGCGCGGCGGCGATTGTGCGCCTGCGCGGGAGGCTCGCGTACCAGCTATAGCGATCCGACAATTGCCAGGTCGCCAGCAGCTTGACCGCGGGAACGGCCAAGGCAGCGGTCAGAAAATCGCGCGCAAGCGTCGCGACCGCAGCATCGCGCGCGCCGACATCGTCGGAAAAGGCTGCATCGTTGACGTCGAATTCGCTGATGTAGATTTCGAGTTTTCTGGCGCCGAAGCCCTCCATGTATTCGGCGAAGCCCGCATAGTCGCGCGGAAACTCCGATTGCAGATGCGATTGCAGGCCGACCGCGTGCAGCGGCGCGCCCCTGTCGAGAAGCCCGTCCACCAATCCGCGCAGCAGCGGCCGGATCGAGCGGCCCCAGTCGCCGTCGTTGTCGCATTGCGCTTCGTTGAGGGTGAGCTTGACCTCGGGATCGACGGCCGCCGCGCGGCGAAAGGCGCGCTCCACGTAGGACGGCCCCATGGCGGCGAACCACGGCCCGTCGCGCCAGCCGCCCGGCTTGCGGTCCATGGGCCAGAAAGGCTCGTTGACGACGTCCCAGGAGTGCAGCGCGCCGGCATAGCGCGCGACGACGCGGTCGATGTGTTCGTCGAAAACGCGCTCGATTTCGCGCGAGGACAGTTTCTTCAGCCAGGCCGGCGCATTGTCGTTCCAGATCAGCGTGTGGCCCCGGACGAGTTTGCCTTCGGCCTTCGCGGCCGCGACGATCCGGTCGGCCGGCGCGAAATTCCAGACGTCGGGCGCCGGCCTGAGCCAGTCGAACTTCAACGCGACGTCGGTCACGAACATCTGCGTTTCGCGCCGGTAGAGCTCGAAATAGCCGGGATCGTCGAAGGCCGCCCGATCGATGGAGGCGCCGAAGACGAGGCCGGCGCGTTGCGCGGCCGAGGCGAGCGTCTCCCGTTCGCTCGCGCCGACCGGCGTCAGCGCGGTTGCGGCGGCGCCGGCGAGCAGCGTGCGACGCGTCATCATGGCGCGCGCTCCGTATCCTGCGGCGCGCGCTTTCCTTGCGGACCGACAGCGTCGATGAATTCGAATCCTCCGCCGAGGTTGAGCGTATGAACGCCATCCGGCGGCGCGCCGGGCGGCGGCCCGAGGCGCGCGGCGACGGTCTGCGAGAACCCGTCCTCGCCGACATGGTCGATGCGGCAGAGCGCAAGTCCAGCGCCATAGCCGCCGACGCAATCCTGCGCCGGGCGCCACAGCGCGCCGCCGATGGATTGAACATGGCCGGCAGGACGCGCGCAGGAGGCGTCGACCAGAACAGGCGCATCGCCACAGCGCGTCCACGGGCCGAGCGGGCTCGAGCCGGAGTAAAGCGAGAGACAGTCCCAGCTCGAACCGCCCTCCTCCGCAACCGTCGCAGTCAGCCACCAGCGGCCGTCCGCCGCAAAGGGCGTGGCGTCGGAAATCGCGACGCCCGCAACCAGCGTGCGGTCGCGGACCCAGCGATCGGGAAAGCGTTCTGCGCGATAGAGATCGAGACGATGGCCGGCGGAGGACTCCGGCATCATCCAGATTTCGCCGTCATGCCGGAAAACGACGGGATAGGAGAGATGGCAATCGGCTTCCAGAACGACGCGCGGCGCCGCCGGCCGTCCTTCACGATCGAACGCAACGACCGAGACGACGGCCTTGCCTGTCGCGTAGGGATATTCCTCGCAGAACAGATACAGCCGACCTTCGTGTTCGAAGGGAAAGGGATCGGCGTAATAGCGCTGCCGGTCGTCGGCGAGCCAGGTCCACGCGTCCTCTCCCCATGCGCGTTGCGCCATGGCGCCGCCTTCGGCGCCCAGCGGTCGCCAGCCAATGCGCCAATGCTGATCGTGCGCGATCAGGCGCGCGAGGCGCGCGCGCGCGCGGCCGACCAGCGACGCGACGAGGAATGTCAGAGGTTTGCGAGGCAGCGCGACAGGCCTTGTCCTCCGCGCATCGCTTCGCGCGTTGTCCCGCAGCGCAAGCGTCGCCAGCACGAGAATGCGCGCGGCGATCGCCTCGCGCCCGGCGCGCAGCGACCAGGGCCTCTCATGCGCCGGCAGGCCTTCGGCGAGTATCTCGAACCTGCCGTCGCTTTCGCGCGCAAGCGCGAGGCGCGGCATGCAGCCGTCAAGCAAGGCGGCGTCGCGCGCTGCATCGCCCGGCTCGCCGTCGTAGAGCGGCATGATCGCGCCTTTGGCCGGCGCCGGCGCGCCGCTCAGATCGAGAGTGGTCATGGCGCCGTCCGCCGCCGCTTCCGCGAAAGGCGCATCGACGCGTTCGCACAGGCCGGAGCCGCGCGCGCCATAGATCAGGCGTTCGAGTTCTTCGCAGAGGCGCATCGCCAGCGGCTGCGGCGCGCCTCGCGCTTCCTCCACGGTCACGCGCAATCCTGCGCTCTCCAGACGCGCGCACAAGGCAAGATGCCAGCGGCGCGCATCGGCCCGCGGCAAGAGCAACCGGACCGTCGTCATGACGCCCGTTTCCAAACGCGGCGCCGATCGCCTACAACATTGATGTTTGGCGATTGCGCACGATTCGACCCATGGCGTCCCGCAGACTGATGTTCTACACGCATGCGCTGGTCGGCGGCGGCGCGGAACGCGTGTGGGCGCGACTTGCCGCCGGTTTCGCCAGACGCGGCGACGAGGTCGATTTCGTCGTAGATTTCGAAGCCAAGGAAAACCTCCGCTTTCTCGGCGATGCGGCGCGGCTCGTCGTTCTGCCGAGAGGGCACGCCGCCGCGACGCTGGCGCTTGCCGGTCATCTGCGTCGTCGCAAACCGCATGCGAGCCTGTCCGCAATTTCGGTGTCGAACCTCAAGCACACGGCCGCGGCTACGCTCGCGAGCCGACGCGATCGCGCCATCATCAGCTATCACGGCTTCTACGAGAACGAGCGCGAACGGCTGAGCAATATCGGTTATCGCCTGACCCGGCTGCTCTCGACAGGAACGGCGCGGACGATCGCCGTTTCGGACAGCCTGCGATCCGATCTCATCGCGCGCTTCGGCGTTGCGCCCGAACGGGTCGCAAGGATATTCAACCCGGCGGCGCCCGATCCCTTTCCGCCCGACCGGTCCGCGGCCGAAATTGCCGCACGCGCTCCTGTCGTCGTCGCAATCGGCCGGCTGGCGCCCGACAAGAACTTCGTTGGCCTGCTCCACGCTTTCGCAAGAGTGAAGACGCCCGGCGCGCGCCTGCGCATTCTCGGCGAAGGGCCGATGCGCGACGCCCTGATGACGCTGCGCAGCGAACTCGGCCTCGAGAACAAGGTCGAGCTGCCGGGCTTTTCCTACGACGTGTCGGCGGACCTTGTGCGGGCGCGCTGCTTCGTTCTGTCGTCGTTCAAGGAAACCTTTGGTCTGGCCTGCGTCGAGGCGCTGGCGTGCGGCCTTCCCTGCATCGTCACCGCCTGCGGCGGCCCGCAGGAAATCATCAATTCGCCGGATCTCGGCGCCGTGGTTCCCGTCGACGACGCCGAGGCGCTCGCCAGCGCCATCGATGCGGCGCTGCAGTCGGCGGGCAATCCTGCGCCGCGCCAGATGCGCGCACGCGACTTCGTGCTGGACGTAGCGGTCGATCGGTATGACGAGATGATCTCGTACGTCACGTCGCATGCGCGCTCTCCGGCCTGAGAGACGTCCGGCGATCGCTTTCGTGCGCCAGATGCTCCGCAAGCCGTACCGCGAAAGCGATGATCGACAGCGTCGGATTGGCCTGGCCCGAGGTCGGGAAGACGGCGGAACTCGCGACGAAGAGATTGGGCGCATCGAAGCAACGCAGGTCGCCGTCCACCACGCCGTCGGCCCGCGTCGCGCCCATGCGCGCCGTGCCGATCTGATGCGTGCCGTGCGACATGCGCGCAACGACGGCGTCGACGTTTTCCGCAAGCGGCTGGCGATAGTGGACTTCCGCGATCCTTGACTCCTGCAGCCAGCGCGCAAGGCGTTCGTGCGCGCGCACGACCCCTTCCGCATCCTCTCGCGAAAAACGCAGGTCGATGCGCAGGCGCGGCGCGCCCAGCCGGTCCGCGCTGTCGGAGAGCGTCACGCGGCTGTCGGCGCGCGGGCTTTGTTCGCAATGGTAGGACAGGCCGTAGCGCATCGAACGATTGCGGATGAAATAGCCGGGAATGCGTTCGGCCGCGATGTAGCGGCGATAGGCGAAGCGCAGAAGGAAAGCGGCCATGCGCGGCGTGTCCGACAGAACGTTGCGCAGATGCGGTGGCCAGTCGACGTGCGGCCCGACATGACGGATACGGATCGCTTCCGGCAGCAGCAGGTCCTTCAGCACCGGCGTCGACAGCGCCAGGGCGACGGCCGACAGGGCGCCCGAGCGGTGCCGCGGATCGGCGATGGGCGGCACGATCGGCCAGAAGCTGGCGTTGGGCAATCCTTCTGTCTTTTGCAGGTTCAGGCTCGGCGTGAACCGGCGTCGCGTATAGGAGCCGGCGCCGTCGCGCAGCAGGTCGAAGCCGTCGTCGAAGCGATCGTCGAGAAAGAAGATGTCGGCGATCTCGCCGATGATGTGGCCCATGTAGAAGCGGCCGAGCGGTCCGCCGCGGCCGCCGAACATGTCGGGTCGCGCGCGCTGCGCGATCATCAGCAATCGCGTCGACTCAAGACCGCCCGCGGCGATGACGAAGCGATCCGCGACGACGCGGCGGCGCTCGCCGTCGCGCCCGACGACAATGGCCGCCGCAACCGCGCCTGTTTCGGCAAGCTCGAGATCGACGACTGTCGCGGCGAGCCTGACATCGACGAGCGGCGATGCGGCGAGGGCGCGTGCGTGCGCCTTCTGCATTTTTGGCGAATTGCTCGCCCGCTCGATCGACTCGTAGGTGAAATCGTCGTCGACGGCGCGCACGCCCGGCATCGGCGCCTCGAACACCGGCAGGCCACAGGCCGCATAGCGGCACGCGACGGCGTAGTACGGCGCAATGTCGGCGAAGGAGATGGGCCAGCGGGTATTGCGCGCATACGGGCGCGGCTCGAAATCGCAGGCGTCGAGCGGCATGCACCGCCCGCCCCAGAGATTGGACGCGCCGCCGAACCGGCGGGCGACGGCGATGCTCATGTCGTCGTGCACGGCGGGATCGACAATCTCGGCCGCGGACAGGTCCTGCGCCGACCCTGCCTTTTCGTCGCCGGACTCGAGCAGCATCGACGGGCGTCCGCGCGCGGCGAGCTCCAGCGCCAGCGTGATGCCGGCCGGCCCCGAACCGACGATGCAGGTCTCGCACCGGTCTGCGGTCGACGTCGCGGCGAAGTCGCGGATCATCGCGGCTGCGCCTCGCGCGCAAGGTATGACGCGATGTCCGGCGACAGTTCTGCGTAGAGCGCGGTCATCTCGCGATAGTAACGCTCGCGCGTGAAGGTCGTCATCGCCCGCCGGCGCGCCAGCGCGCCCATGGCGGCGAGCGCCGCATCGTCCATGGCGAAGGCGCGGCGCAAGGCGTCACGAAGCGAGGCGGGATCGGACGGCGCCGCCAAAAACCCGGTCGCGCCGTCCTCCACCATTTCCGGCAGGCCGCCAATGGCCGTGACCAGCGCGGGCTTGCCGCGCGCCTGCGCTTCCAGAATGCTCTTCGGCGCGATTTCGTACCAGACCGACGGCAGCGCGACGAGACTTGCCGCCTCGACATGCGCCCACAGCGCCGCGCCCTTGAGATGGCCGGGAAAGGCGCAGACGCCGCCGCGCGCAGAGGCCCGCGCCTGCAACTCGTCGCGCTTCGGCCCGTCGCCGACGACGACGAGCGGGACGTTTGCGGCGGCGCAGGCGTCGATCAGAAGGTCCACGCCTTTCTCCGCCGACAGGCGACCGAAGAACAGAACATGGCGTCCGTATCTTTCACGCAGGGCGGCGACGCCCGCCGGATCGACGGCCGCGTCTTCGGCGCTCTCGAAGAAGTTTGGAATGTAGCGCAGCTTCTCCGGCGCGAAGCCGTGCTCGGCGAATTTGTCGACGATGAAGCGCGCCGGCCCGACGAAGCGCGACACCGCATCGCGCAAGGCGCCGATGCGCCATTGCACGAAGCCGTCGAGCGCATAGAGCGCGTCCATGGCGAGCGAGCCGTGCGTGCAGCGGTTGACGAGGCAGCGCCATTGACGTCCGCCGCGACATTGCTCGCAGACGCCGAGACGCTCGGTGTAGAAGTGATAGGCGGGGCAGATCAGCTTGTAGTCGTGCAACGTGTAGACGATGGAGATCCCGCGTTCGCGCGCGGGCTTCAGAATGGCGTTCGTCAGGTGATGATAGACGCCGTGCGCGTGAATGATGTCGGGACGGAAATCGTCGAGCAGGCGCGCGAATTTTTCGCGCGCTTCGCCCGAATGAAAGAAGCGCGGCAACGCAGCGAGCCCGGCGACGCCCGATGGCGGCTCGAACCGCTCGGGGAAATAGTCGCTCCAGTCGGATGGCTCGTTGTCGGGATGGTCCATCGCGAATTCCGCGCAGTCCCATCCCCGCTCGCGAAACAGCGCGAGGTGGTCGAGGTGGACGCCCTCGGCGCCGCCCTTGCGATGGTGCAGCCGATGGACTGCGAGCAGCCTCATCTTGCGTCCCGGTCGAGCGCGTTACGCCCCACGCCTCGAGCGAACAGGAAATACATGCGGCGAATCTCGTTCCGGCGCGCGCGCGTGCGCGACCCTCGCCAACAGCTATAGGGCGATCGCGCCAAATCTTCCGGATTTTCCGCTTTGACGGTAAATTCACCACGCTCGCGACAATGCGCGGCGCGCGCCGTTCAGGTCGTATTGTTCAGCTTGCTCAAAACCACGTTCAGAGCGGTGCCGACCATCTTGGAGGCGGCGACGATAAAGGCCGCCATGCCCATCGCGAGAAGGCCATATTCGGTCGCCGACGCGCCGGACTGGCAGCGCAAGAACCGTGCAATACGAGCCCTCATCAGATGTCCTCAACCGCGACGGCCCAGCCAGGCGGCCCTGGGTCGATCAGGGAAAACTACAGGCCAATCCCTGCGACTTCGTTACGGCGCTTGGATAAAATATTGAGGACGCTGCGTCATTTCACGTCGCGGCGGTTAATCCTCGTTGTCGTCCCGGTCGGTCCAGTCGGCGATGCGGGCGCCGATGGCGGCCGCAAGCTTGCCCTCAGGCGAGGCGGCGCGTTCGGCGAAGGAAAGGTGGGCGACCGAGGCGTTGAGCTTTTCCTCGCGACGCCGAAGGTCGTCGAGGTCGGCGTCGGCGCCGACTTGCGGCACTTTGGCGTCATTCCAGCCAAGACCCTCGAACCAGGCGAGATCCCCCTGGTCGGCGCCGGCCGCAAGCAGCCGGGCGCGCGCCTCGGCTATGGCGTTTGCGTCGCTCATCAGCTCCTCCGGTCGCCCGGCGTCGGCATCAGATCCGCGGCGAATTGTAAATGGATTTCGCCGCGCCGGGTCCGGCGACCATGGGCTTCGCGCCTGTAAACTGCGGCGGCGCGCCTTGGGTTCCCGAACGGAACAGCGCGCCGCAATTTTTCCGCTGGCTCGCCGCTTCGATCGCCTGCATGTCGCCCTTGGCCCGCGCCACGACGACGTCGCTCGAGTCGCCCGTTCGGAACCAGGATTTCGGCACGGTGACGACGCCTGCGATCGAACTTTTGGAATTCTGCTCGTCGTAGGCCTCGCCGGCGGCGCGCGCCGTGCGCTCGGCCTCGTCGCGCAACTGGTGGCAGAGGTAGGCGTCGAAGCGGCGCGGATCCTGGTAAGTGGCCTGAATGTCGTCGGCCTTTTTCGCGCAACCTCCGGCCAGAAGAGCCGTGCTGAGAATCGCGACGCTGATCGCACGCATGTGCTTAATCCCGGGGTTTCAGGTTCGGTTAACCATGAATGCCCGGTTATGGTTAAGATTCGCTTGCTCTCCGGCCTTACGCAAACACGCCGCGCCGCAAATCCAGCGTCAGCGGGAATTCGCCCGTCGCTTCGACCGGCGGCGGCGCGCTCTTGCCCGGCGTGTGGCCGAAATCCTGGAAGCGCGCGAGGCGCCTGGCCTCGGCCTCGTAGGAATTGACGGGATAGGTCTCGTAGTTGCGGCCGCCGGGATGGGCGACGTGATAGACGCAGCCGCCGAGCGAACGCCCGTTCCAGAGATCGTAGATGTCGAAGGTCAGCGGCGCCTGCGCCGGGATCGTCGGATGCAGGCCCTCGGCCGGCCGCCAGGCCTTGAAACGCACGCCCGCGACCGCCTCGCCCGAAACGCCCGTGGCGGCCATCGGCAGGCGACGGCCGTTGCAGACGATGGCGTGGCGGCCGGGGACGAAGCCCGAGGCCTTGGCCTGCAGGCGCTCGACGGACGAGTCGACATAGCGCACCGTGCCGCCCGCGGCGCCCATTTCGCCGAGCACATGCCAGGGCTCGAGCGCCTGCCGCAATTCGAGCTTCACGCCGCCGTGGTCGACCGCGCCGTAGACGGGGAAGCGGAATTCGCGCTGCGCCTCGTACCAGGTCGGATCGAAATCGTAGCCCGACGCGCGCAGGTCCGCGAGCACCGAGAGGAAATCCGCCCAGAGGAAATGCGGCAGCACGAACCGGTCGTGCAGCGCGGTTCCCCAGCGCACGAGGCCGCCCTGCTGCGGCTCGCGCCAGAACATGGAGACGAGGGCGCGGATCAGGAGCTGCTGGGCGAGCGACATGCGCGCGTCCGGCGGCATTTCGAAGGCGCGGAATTCGATGAGGCCGAGGCGACCGGAAGACGAATCCGGCGAATAGAGCTTGTCGATGCAGATTTCCGCGCGATGCGTATTGCCCGTCACATCGGTCAGCAGGTTGCGATAGAGGCGATCGACGAGCCAGGGCGGCGGCGGAACGCCGTCTCCCGGCGCCGGCGTCTGGCCGAGCGCGATCTCCAGCTCGTAGAGCGTGTCGTGCCGCGCCTCGTCGACGCGCGGCGCCTGGCTTGTCGGGCCGATGAACAGGCCCGAGAAGAGGTAGGACAGCGAGGGATGGCGCTGCCAGTACAGGATCACGCTCTTCAGGAGATCGGGCCGCCGGAGGAAGGGCGAGTCGCCGGGCGAGGCGCCGCCGATCACCACATGCGCGCCGCCGCCCGTGCCGGTGTGGCGGCCGTCGATCATGAACTTGTCGGCGCCGAGCCGGCATTCGCGCGCTTCGTTGTAGAGCGTGACGGTCGCATCCACCGCCTCGCGCCAGCTTGTCGCGGGATGAATGTTGACCTCGATGACGCCGGGATCGGGCGTCGCCTTGATAACGTCGATGCGGGAATCGAAGGGCGGCGGATAACCCTCGATGTGCACTTTCGCGCCGAGAGCGCGCGCGCATTGCTCGACCGTCTCGACCAGTTCGAGATAGTCGTCGATTTTTTCGACCGGCGGCATGAAGACGCAGAGCGCGCCGTCGCGCGGCTCGATGGTGAGCGCGGTGCGGACGGCGCCTTCCACCGCAACCTGTTCGATCTGATCCTGCTGCGCGGCCCCGGGTTCCTGCGCGGCGAACGCCTGTACGGGCTGAAAGCCGGCCGGCAAGGGCTGGCGCGGCTCCAGCGGGTCCTGCGCGTGAATATAGGGGTAAGCCGAGGGCGGAACCCAGGGCAGCGACGACAGCGGCAGGCGAAAGCCGACCGGCGAGTCGCCCGGCGCGAGGTAGAACTTGTCCTTGCGCAGCTTCCACTTTTCCGAGCGCCAGCGACGGCCCCTGGCCTCGGCGTTCCAGCGCTGGATCGGCAGGACGAAACCGGACGGGCTGTCGAGCCCACGACCAAACGTGCGCTTCATGCGCTCGCGCGCCTCGATGTCGTCGAGCTTCGAATCCTCCGTCGTGACGTTGGCCGGCAGCTCGGAAAGTTTCCTTGTCCAGTAGTCCTCGTCCTCATAGGCCGGCACGACGAAATCGGCGCCGACGCCAAGCTCGTCCGCCACCTTGCAGGCGACGACGCCGGCCATCTCGACGGTTGCGGGCGGCGGGTTTTCGATCGGCGCGATCAGATCGGCGTCGCGCCAGATCGGAACGCCGTCCTTGCGCCAGTAGAGGGCGAGCGCCCAGCGCGGCAGGCTTTCGCCCGGGTACCACTTGCCCTGCCCGTAGTGCAGCAGGCCGCCCGGCGCGAATTTTTCGCGCAAACGCCGGATGAGCCTGTCGGCGAGGCCTTTCTTCGTCGGCCCGACCGCGCCGGTATTCCATTCGTCGGACTGGAAATCGTCGATGGACACGAACGTCGGCTCGCCGCCCATGGTGAGGCGCACGTCGTTGGCGCGGAGATCCGCATCGACCCTCTCGCCCAGCGCATCGAGCCGCGACCAGTCGGCGTCGTCGAAAGGCCGCGTGATGCGCGGCGCCTCGTCGATGCGGTCCACATGCATCTCGAAATGAAATGTCGTCTGCGCGAAATCGACCATGCCTTCGATGGGCGCAGCCGAGCGGTAATGCGGCGTGGCCGCCAGCGGCAGGTGGCCTTCGGCGCAGAGCAGCCCCGAGGTTGCGTCGAGACCGATCCAGCCGGCGCCGGGCACGTAGACTTCCGCCCATGCGTGCAGGTCGGTGAAATCGTGATCTGCGCCCTGCGGACCCTCGATCGTCGTGAGATCGGGCTTGAGCTGGATGAGATAGCCCGAGACGAAACGCGCCGCGAGGCCGAGGCGACGCAGGATCTGCACGAGCGCCCAGGCGGAATCGCGGCAAGAGCCCGAGCGCAGCGCCAGCGTCTCGTCGGGCGCCTGCACGCCCGGCTCCATGCGGATGACGTAGCGGATGTCCCTGTGAAGCTGGAGGTTCAGGTCGACCAGGAAACTGGCGAGTTGCTTCGGCGCGCGCGAGACGCCCGCGACATAGGCGTCGAGCGCCGGCCCGCAGGGCTCGAGCTCGAGATAGGGCGCAAGTTCGGCGGCGAGATTAGCCTCGTAGCGGAACGGAAAGGTCTCGGCGTAGGGCTCGATGAAGAAGTCGAAGGGATTGAAGGTCGCCATTTCCGCGACCAGATCGACCTCGATGCGCAGATGGTCGGCCTTGTCCGGAAAGACGCAGCGCGCCTGCCAATTGCCGTGCGGGTCCTGCTGCCAGTTCTCGAAATGGGCCTCGGGCGAGACCTTCAGCGAATAGCTCGTCACCCTGGTCCGGCAATGTGGCGCGGGCCGCAGGCGGATGACCTGCGGCCCGATCGCCACCGAGCGATCGTAGGAATAGGAGGTGAGGTGACGCAGCGCGACCTTGATAGCCAATTCATTCCCCGGCGATTTTTCCGCAAAATGCAGCAAGTTCGGCCGCGACGCCATCGTCGCGGCGCCTGCTTTTTGGGCGGGCGGCGCGTTTGCGGCGCGCCGAGGCGGCGGATGCGTCAAAAATGCGCCACGGCAAACCAATTGGCGCGCGGCGCGTTCTTCCGCTTTAGGCCTTTCCGTCGTCCGTCATGCGCCATCTCTCCTGCCCCGCCTGCGGCAATCGCGTCTTCTTCGAGGATTTCGGCTGCGTCGCATGCGGCGCGCAGTTTGCTTTCGCGCCCGACCGCGGGCGGATGGTCCTGCTGGCGGGCGAAAGCGCAGCGACCGCCTGCGCCAATCGCGCGGACCTCGTCTGCAACTGGGCGACGGACGACGGCGACGCGCTCTGCCGGTCGTGCCGGCTCGACGGCGTCATTCCCAACCTGTCCTTCGCCGGCAATCTCGAGCGCTGGCGCAGGATAGAACAGGCGAAGCGCCGCGTGACCTACGACTGTGTCCGGCTCGGCCTGCCGATCGGGCCGCGCGAGCCGAGTTTTCACTTTCTGTCCGCCGACCTCGCCGCCGCCCCCGTGATGACCGGACACGAGTCGGGCCTCGTCACGCTCGATATTGCCGAAGCCGACGACGCCGTGCGCGAGCAGCGGCGTGCGCAGATGGGCGAGCCCTATCGTACGCTCGTCGGGCATTTCCGGCACGAGCTGGCGCACTATTATTTCGAGCGGCTTGTTCTGGGCTCGAAGGACATCCAAGCCTGCCGCTTCATTTTCGGCGACGAGCGCATCGACTATGCGCAGGCGCTCCAGCGCCACTACCAGCACGGCGCGCCGCCGGATTGGCAGCGCCGTTTCATCAGCGCCTACGCCTCCGCGCATCCTCACGAGGACTGGGCGGAAACCTTCGCGCATTTCCTGCATATCGTCGCGACGATGGATACGGCGCTCGATCTCGGCTTCGGCGGCAGGCTATCGGAGCAGATCGCCGATCCCTACACGACCGAAGACTTCGATGCGCTGATCGAAGCCTTCCTTCCGATCACGGAGAAGGTGAACGAGATCAACCGCTCGATGGGCCAGCCCGACATGTATCCCTTCGTGCTGGGCGAAGAGGTCATGGGCAAGCTGCATTTCATCCACATGATCGTGGCCAAGCATGCGCGCACGCGCATCGCCGCATCGTCGCCTCTCGCTCTCGATCAGGCGCCCAGCCTTTGAATCTTGTGCGCGCCGGTGGCCAGCGAGACCATCTTGGTCTCCATGTAGAAATCGAAGGAATAATCGCCGCCGTCGCGGCCGATGCCCGACGCCTTCATGCCGCCGAAGGGCGTTGGCAGATGGCGCACGTTCTCGGAATTGACCCAGACCATGCCGGCTTCGAGCGCGTCGGCGACGCGCAGGGCGCGGCCGATCTCGCCCGACCAGACGTAGCCGGCAAGGCCGTAACGAACGCTGTTGGCGAGTTCGATCGCTTCCTTCTCGGTCTCGAAAGTCAGCGCCGTGAGGAAGGGGCCGAAAATCTCTTCCTGCGCGAGACGCGAGTCCGGCTTCGCGCGCACCAGCGTCGGCTGCACGAAATGGCCCGCGCCTTCCGCCCGCGCGCCGCCCGCGAGAATCTCGCCGCCTTCCTGCCGCGCCACGTCGAAATAGGAGCAGACCTTCGCCAGATGCCGCTCGTGGATCAGCGGCCCGATCTCCGTCGCCGGGTCGAGCGGATGGCCGACCTTCAGCTTCCTTACCCGCGCCGCGAGCTTTTCCATGAACGCGTCGGCAATCGATTTCTGGATCAGCAGGCGGCTCGACGACGTGCAGCGCTCGCCGTTCAGCGAATAGATCATGAAGACGACGGCATCGAGCGCGCGGTCGAGATCGGCGTCGTCGAAGACGATGACCGGGTTCTTGCCGCCGAGCTCGAAATGCACGCGCTTCAGCGTTTCCGCGCCCTGCCGCATGATGGCGGAGCCTGTCGAGGATTCGCCGACGAAGCCGATCGCCTTGATGTCAGGGTGTTCGGTCAGCGCGCGGCCGGCGTCCTCGCCAAAGCCGTGGACCGTGTTGAGCACGCCGTCGGGCAGGCCTGCCGCGCTGGCGATGCGCGCCAGGAGGTCGGCGGTGACAGGCGACCATTCGGCCGGCTTGTGGACGACCGTGCAGCCGGCCGCCAGCGCCGGCGCGATCTTCCATGTCGACAGCATGAACGGCGTGTTCCACGGCGTGATGACGCCGACGGGACCGATGGGCGTGCGCGTCGAGACGTTCCAGTGCTCGGCCGAGGGCAGGTTTTGGCCGTCGCGCGCGGAGATGCAGCGGTCCGCGAAGAAGCGGAAGTTTTCCGCCCCGCGCAGCGCCGCCTTGGACATGAAGCGCCAGGCCTGGCCGGTGTCCCAGCATTCGAGCGTGGCGATCTCGTCGGCGTGCTTCTCGATCGCATCGGCGATCCGGTGCAGCAGCTTCTGCCGCGCGGGCGCAGCCATGTCGCGCCAGGCGGGAAAGGCGGCGCGCGCGGCCTCGGCCGCGGCGGCGATGTCGGCGGCGTCGCCCTTGGCTACTTTGGCGACCAGCGAACCATCGACCGGCGAGCGTGTCTCGAACGTCGCGCCGGATTTGCTCTCGACGCGCCTGCCGGCGATCCAGTGGCCGACGCCCTCGCTCGACAGCCGCTGCAAAAGGGGTTGCAGTCGCGCCTTGTTTTCCTCGAACATGGACGGCTCCTAGACAGGGACGGCAGATGTTTAACGCGTTAAATGTCTATATGCAAGGCCGCCGTCCACAGGCCGCCAAAACCGGTTTTGTTCCGGATCAATGGACAGGCGGGCCAAAACAATTTAACATGTGAATAATATGCAAAGAACCGCCAAGGGAGGCGTCAATGGGCAAGATCGTACTGGCCGCGAAGATCGCGCATGTTCCCTCGATCCTCATATCGGAGCGTCCCGGTCCCTTGTTCGGCAAGCGGCAGGCGGCCATCGACGGGCTGAAGGAAATCGGACGGCGGGCGCGCGAACGCGGGGCCGACACGTTTCTCGTGTTCGACACGCACTGGCTGTCGAACTTCGGCTGCCACATGAACGCCAATGCGCGGCACAAGGGCGTCTACACGAGCCACGAAGCGCCCCACATGATCCAGAACATGGAATACGATTATGCGGGCAATCCCGATCTCGCCGACATGATCTCGGCCGAGGCGAAGAAGGAAAAGCTCGAGGTCATGGCGCACAAGGTCGATACGCTGCCGCTGGAATACGGCACGATCGTTCCGATGCACTACATGAACCAGGACCATTGGGCGAAGGTCGTCTCCGTCGCCGCCCCCCTGTTCGCCACCATCCAGGAAAACCGCGCCTTCGGCGCCGCGGTCAAGCGCGCCATCGAGGCCTCGCCCTACAATGTGGCCGTGCTCGCCTCGGGCTCGCTGTCGCACAAGCTCGTCTCCAACGACCAGGTCGGCGACAACCAGTGGGAGCAGGTCGGCAGCGAGTTCAACCGGCAGATGGACCTTCGCGTCGTCGACCTCTGGAGAGAGCGGCGCTACAAGGAATTCTGCGCCATGCTCCCGGAATATTCGACGAAGTGCAACGGCGAGGCGCTGATGTGCGACACGCACATGCTGTTCGGCATGTTGGGCTGGGGCGAGTATGACGGCGAGATGGAGGAGCTGACCCCCTATTTCCCGTCGAGCGGCTCCGGCCAGATCAACGTCGAATTCCATCTTCCGAAATAGCAGACGCGACATGCGGAACGCCGGCTTGCGCGCCGGCGCGCCTCGCGCGATAGAACTCCCGACGACGCGGGGCGGCGCCCTCGCGCGGAGGGAGTTTTCGCCGACATGATCGACCGCAGCATCTTCACCGAGGACCACACTCTCTTCCGCGACATGGTCCGTCGCTTTCTCGACGAGCACGCCAAGCCGCATCACGAGAAATGGGAAGCGCAGGGCTATGTCGACCGCGACGTCTGGCTGAAGGCCGGCGAGCAGGGCCTGCTGCTGCCGACCGTGTCGACCGAATACGGCGGCGCCGGCGCGACCGAGGCGATGAGCTCGGTGCTGATCGAGGAAGTCGCGCGCGCCAATACCAGCGGCCTCGGCTTCGGCCTGCACAACGACATCGTCGCCCCCTATATCGAGAGCTACGGCTCGGAGGCGCAGAAGAAGAAATACCTGCCGGCCATGGCGCGCGGCGAGAAGATCGGCGCCATCGCCATGACCGAGCCGGGCACGGGCTCCGACCTGCAGGGCGTGCGCACCACGGCGCGCAAGGATGGCGATCATTACGTCATCAACGGCTCGAAGACCTTCATCACCAACGGCTGGCACGCCGATCTGGTGATCGTCGTGACCAAGACCGACGTGAACGCCGGCGCGAAGGGCGTGAGCCTCATCATCGTGGAGGAAGGCACGCCCGGCTTCCGCAAGGGCAAGCGTCTCAAGAAGATGGGCCTCAAGGCGCAGGACACGTCGGAACTGTTCTTCGACGACGTGCGCGTGCCCGCCGAAAACCTGCTCGGCAAGGAAGGCGAGGGCTTCGTCTATCTCATGCAGAAGCTGCCGTGGGAGCGCCTGCAGATCGCCATCACCGCGCACGCCTCGGCGCAAGCGGCGATCGACAACACCGTGCAATACGTGCAGGACCGCAAGGCTTTCGGCCAGCCGATCGGCGAATTCCAGAACACGCGCTACAAGCTCGCGGAATGCCAGACCGAGGTCGAGGTCGGCCGCGTCTTCGTCGACAAGTGCCTGGAGATGCAGATCGCCGGCGCGCTCGATTCCGCGACCGCGTCGATGGCGAAGCTGTGGCTGTCGGAAATGCAGGGCCGCGTGCTCGACACATGCGTGCAATTGCACGGCGGCTACGGCTTCATGTGGGAATATGCCGTGACGCAGGCCTATGCCGACGCCCGCGTGCAACGAATCTACGGCGGCACGAGCGAAATCATGAAGGAACTGATCTCGCGCCAGATGGGCCTCGGCGCGGGCAAGAAGAAGCCGGCGTGAGAAGATCGCCTCCGGGACCGCCGGCCTCCGGCCGGCGGCCAGACGGAGGCTGGCGGTCCCGGCGCAGGGGTCTGGCGTAGTCCAGTGTCACAACTCGACGACATAACGCATTTCCTGTGCGCGCGCCTCGGCCCTGGCGCGCAAGTCATCGACACGCATATTTCGCGCGTCGTGATCGGGCGTGAGCGCGCCTGCAAGATCAAGAAGCCGGTCGCCTTCTCCTATGTCGATTTCTCGACGCGCGAAAAACGCGCGGCGGCGGCGCAGACCGAGATCGCGATCAACCGGCGCACGGCGCCGGCGATCTATCTGGGGACGCGCAGCATCACGCGCGAGAAAGACGGCGCGCTGGCGCTCGAGGGGGCCGGCGAGACCGTCGAGACGATCGTCGAGATGCGCAGCTTCGACCAGGCCGATCTCTTCGACCAGATGGCGCAGCGCGGCGCGCTCGCCGCCGATCACATGACGCGGCTGACCGAAAGGCTCGTCGCCTTCCATCGCGACGCCGCGCCGCGCCCGGACGCGCACGGCGCGGCAAGCATGGCGCAGATCCTCGCTCTCGACGAAGGCGCGCTCGCCGGCTCCGGCCTTGCGACGCGGGAGCGCATCGCGGCGTTCGAAGCGGCTTTGCGCAGGACGCTGAACGGGATCGCGCCCCTGCTCGACGCGCGAGCTCTCGCCGGCAAGGTTCGGCGCTGTCATGGCGATCTCACCTTGCGCAACATCTGCCTGTTCGAGGGCGAGCCGACGCCGTTCGACGCCATCGAGTTCGACGAACGGCTCGCGACGATCGACGTTCTCTACGATCTCGCCTTTCTGCTGATGGACCTTTGCCATCGCGGGCTGGCCGACCACGCCAGTCTCGTCTTCAATCGCTATCTCGACGCAGCCGACGAGATCGACGGCCTGCCCGCCCTGCCCTTTTTCATGGCTGTGCGCGCCTCCATTCGCGCGCATGTCACGGCCACGCAGGCCAAAGGCGCGACGGGCGAACAGGCCGCGACATTGCGCGCCGAAGCCCAGAGCTATTTCGATCTCGCCGAAAGCCTGATTGCGCCGCGCGCGACCGCGCTCGTCGCTATCGGCGGCTTTTCCGGTTCAGGCAAGTCGACGCTCGCCGCGGCGATTGCGCCGCATCTGGGGCCCGCGCCCGGCGCGCGGGTCCTGTCGAGCGATCGCATCCGCAAGCGGATGTACGGCCTCGCGCCGACCGAGCGGCTGCCGCAGGAGGCCTATGCGCCCGCCGTGTCGGAGCGCGTCTATGCGGAGGTTCGCGGCCAGGCCGCGCGCATCCTCGGGTTCGGCGGCGCCGTCGTCGCCGATGCGGTGTTCGATCGACCCGAAATGGTTGCTGCGATCGAAGAGGTCGCACGCGACCATGGCGCGCCCTTCGTGGGCTTCTGGCTGGATGCGCCGCGCGACGAAATGGCGCGGCGAATCGCGGCGCGGCGTGGCGATCCCTCGGATGCGACGCCGGCCATACTCGACATGCAGATTGCGCACGGCGCCCCGCCCAAGGGCTGGCTGCGCCTCAACGCGACGCGCGAAGGCGCTGACGTCCTCGCCGAGGCGCTCGCGCTCTTGTCGTAGAGCGCGCAGCATTTGAGTGGAATCGACTCCCCCCCTTGTGGGGAGGGAATATGCGTCGACCAATCGCAAATTGCTCCGGACTAGAACTTCATGCCCGTGCCGAGCTTGCCGTCCTTGTCGAAGCCGACCGGGGCGTAGTCGTTCGGGTCGTTGCGCGTGTTCGGCAGGGGAATGCCGCCGTCCTGCGATTTCTCGGCCGCCGGCTTCTCGGCCTTTGCAGCCTTGCCGGGCTTCGCGGCGGCGACCGGCTTCTTGCTCTCTTTTCCGGCTTGCGGCTTGGACGTGTCAGTCCAGCCCTCCAGTTCGCCGGGGCGGCGATCGCTCGGCTTGGGGATGGACTTGATGGCGGTCTGCGCCGTCGCGGCGACCCCCGACAAAACGAGCGCCGAAGCGGCCAACAGAAGCGATGCGTTGCGGAATTTCATGGGCGTCCCTGTCGCGTGCGCGGCACATTGGCCAAGCGCAATCACGATTGCAAGACGCCACGCGAATACGGCGCGGACGTGGCCGCGCCGTTCGGATCACAGACGCGAGATCGTCGGGCGCGCAGCCTTGCCGTTGCCCTTGACCGGCGCCGCCTGCCAGCCGCCGGCCGGCGGCGTTACGTCGTTTGCGGCCGGCTCGGGCGATTTCGGCTGGTAGGCGCCGGCGAGCGCCTTGGCGCGCTCCATCGTCTTGGCGTCGAAACGCGAGGCCACGTCGTCGCGCTTCTTGGCGGCGTCCGCGTCGCCCTGGTCCGCGGCGGCCGCAAACCAGGCGTAGGACTGCACGAGATCCTGCGGGCCGCCCATACCGCGGGCGTAGAGGATCGCCAGATTGTACTGGCTGTCGCGCACGCCGTACTCCGCGGCCTTGCGGAACCAGCGCGCGGCGGCAGCGTAATCGGGCTTGCCGCCGCCGTCGGCGAGCAGCACGGCGAGATTGTGCATGGCGCGCACGTTGCCGGTTTCGGCGGCGCGTTCGTACCATGTGCGCGCGATCGCAATGTCCCGGTCGACGCCGAGGCCGCGCTCGAACAGCACGCCCAGGCGATATTGCGCCGGGGCGAGGCCCTTGGCGGCGCTCTTCTCGAACCAGCGGGCCGCGGCCTTGAGGTCGCGCGGCGTCTGGTTGCCATCGGCATAGCGCGCGGCGAGCTCGAATTGCGCGGCGGCGTCGCCCTGCACGGCGATCTTCTCCAGCGCCGCCGTCGGAATGGCGACATTGGCCGGAGACTGGATCGAGCCGACGGGCGCGGCGTCGACTGCGCCGGCGTCGGCGCGCGGCTGGCGCGCCAAGGTCGGCAGGTTCGAGGGGGCGTCGACGCGGCGCGGGGCGGGCGTCGGGGCGGAAGCGGCCGCGGGGGCGGCGTCGGCTGGCTGCGCTTCGGCTTTCGGGCCGGGGACCGCCGCGGCGTCGTCCTTCTGCACAGCCGCGCCCTTTTCCTGCGCGGCTGGGGCGGTCTCGTCGCGCACGGGCGCCTTGCCGGCGGGCGCGGGATCGGCCGGGCGAACGATCGGCGGCGGCTCCGCGAGGCCCGACGAACGGCCGGTGTAGACGCGCGCGATCTGCAGGGCGCCCAGCAGCCCGATAAGGGCTGCGAGAGAGAGCAGGATCGGCTTGCGGCGGCGTTCGTAGACGGCGCGCACCTGCGAGAGGCGGCCTTCGCCCTGCGCCTTTTCGGCATTGTCGACGGCTTCGGCTTCCTCGGCCGCGACGCTGGCCGCCTGCGCAGCGAGAGCGGCGCGACGGGCGGCGGCGATGAAACCGGCCTGCGGCGAACGGTCGTCGACATCGGCGCCCGGCGCGGCGGAACGCCCGGCGCGGCCGGCGCCGGGCTCGATGAGAATGTCGTGGTCGAGCGAGGGCGGCGCGGCGCGCTGCGGACGCGCCTCGACGCGCGGTTCGACCTTCTCGCCCTTCAGTCGCGCGAGCGCGGCGGCGGCGCTGATCGTCGAACCCTGCGCGGGCGATTCCTGCGCCGGCTCGGGCGTCGGCGTCCGCGCGGCCGCCGCCTGCGGCGACTGAGCTGCGGGGCGCGGCGCGGCGCGGGTTTCCCCGACATCGCCTTCCAGCGTGGCGAGCCGGTCGACGACGCGCTCCAGCGTGGCGTGGACCGCCTTCAGGGTCGCGTGCGTACGCTGGTCGGAAGCGTCCTGGATCGCGCGCAGGTCGGCCAGTTCGCGGCCGATCTCGCCCGAGCCGGCGCCGCCCATTCCGGCGAGCGCCTCGCGGACGGATTCGCGCGCCGCCGTGCGGGCGGCGTCTTCGGCCGCCTCGAAGGCCGCCGAGCGCGTCTCGTTGAGCTGCGCGAACAGGTCGGAAATCATCCGCTCGAGCGAAGCGACGGACTCGTCGCGACCGCCGCCGGAGCGCTCGATCTTGCGCGACAGCAGCTCGATCTGCGCCTGGAGGGCCGCGAGGTCCTCGCGGCCGGCGCCGGGGCTTGCCGCACGATCGACCTTGTCGGCGAGTTCGCGGACGAGCTTTTCGAGATTCTGCGTTTCGACGGCCGGCGCCTGGCGCGGCGCGGCGAGGCTCTGCGCGACCGCGCGATGCAGCTTGTCGAGACGGTCGCCGAAGACCGCCATCTGTTCCTGCGCGGGCCCAGCGGCCAGCGCGGCGTCGATACGTTCGGACAGGCGCTCCACGCGGCTTTCCAGAGCGCGGATCCCTTCCACGCCCATGCCGTCGGCCACGACGGCGCGTATGTCGGAGACGATGCGCGCGACATCGGCCGCCGCGACGCCGGCGCCGCCCGTGCGCTCCAGTCGCGCGGCGAGCTCGCCTAGCTCCTGTTGCGCGCGCTCGCCGCCATGCGAAGCCACGGCGGCGCGCGCCAGCAGGTCGCGCACTTCGCGCGTCTGGTCGAATATCGCGCGGATCGTCTGCGGATCGGCGCCGCCACGCGTCTCGAGATTCTCGATCTTGGCGGCGATGGCGCGCATGTCCTGTTCGAGGCCGCCGATCGCCTCGCGCGAATCCATGTCGCGCAATCCTGCGCGCAATTCGCGCGCAAGCTGTTCGATCGGCGTGGCGACGGCGTCGCGCACGCCCTCGATGCGCGCGACATGCAGGCGATCGGCGATGTCGCGCACCGCCGTTTCCAGCGAGGACACCGAAGCGCGCGGGGCGAGTTCGCCGAGGCCGCGCGACACGGCGGCGACTTCGCGCCGCAACTGGTCGATCGTTTCGTCTGCGCCGCGCGCGCCCCTGGACGCGAATTCCTCGCGCATCTTCTCGATGCGTTCGGACATGCGGTTGATGTCGCCCTGGAGACCGGCGAGCGCCTGGGGCTGCGCGGCGCCCTCGGCGGGAATGGCGCGTTCGAGCCGCTCCACGACCGAGGCGAGCCGCGTCTCGAGTTCGCTCGGCGCGCGACGCTGGTCGAAGGGCGGGCGCGGCTCGGCGCGGCGGGCGGCGAAAGGCAGAGGCGCCTCGCCATCGAGCTCGCGCTGGCGGCGCATGATCTGGGAGACGGCGTCGGCGGCCTGCGGCCGCACGACCGTCTCGGCGGCCACGGAACGGATCGTCGGGCGCACGGCGCCCTGCGCCATCTGGCCGGAAAGCTGGGTCAACTGCGCTTCGATGCGCGCAAGCCGGTCGGCGTCGGCCCGGCCGCGTTCGCTGCTTTCGAGATAGGTCGCGATCTCGGACAGTTTGGAATCTATTTCGCGCAAGCCTTCGTCGCTGCGGCGCGTGTCGCTGTCCTGCGCGAGATCGTCGACGCGGCTTTCCAGTCGCGAGAGCGCGCCGCGAACGGGCCTGGCGCGAGCTTCGTCGTCGCCGCGCGTCACCTTCTGTTCGATCTCGGCGAGACGCCGCGAGATCGACTGCAGCGTGCGGCCCTCGCGGTTGCGGCTGGCGTGCGAGGATTCGATCACGTCGACCATTTCCGCGAGCGCGCGCGCCGTCTTGTCCTGGCCGCGCGCCGCGCGGCGCTCGTAGGCGTCGAGCGCGTTTTCGATCAGGCTTTCGGCTTCTTCCGTATCGCGCCACGAGACCTCGCGGGCGCTGGCGTTGCGCGAAAGGCTGCGGCCTGCGCCGCGGCGACGATGGGCGGCCAGATCCTCGACGCCGTCGTCGTCCCGCCCGCGTTTCTCGCCGCGTCTGCGCGCGCGTCCATTGTCGCGCATTCGCGAAAGACGGGCGGACACTGCGTCCATGTCGTCGTCGTCGCGATGATCCCGTTCGGCTTCGACGTCGCCGGCGCGGTCGGCGATGACTTCATTCAGCCATTCGCCAACGCTCATGCCTTCGCGCTGAGCCGCCTCCCGGGCGGCTTCCCGCGTGTCGAAGCCTATCCCCTTGATGCTCCACGGCGCCGCCTTGTTCATCATCTCATCCGTTGGACCCGGTTGGCCCGGGCGCGTCGATCAATCGAGAATCGTTACGCAAGAAGCGAATCAGACAGCGAAAACAACGTACCGTCCTCAGAGCGGACTTTCGAGCGGCTATGGTAAACACCGGGTTAAGAGACGACCGAGATCGATACACATACCCGCTTCAGTTGTTTTTACAATTTATACACTTTTAAGTTGCAATAACGCACGAATCACGTTTCCCTAGGTCCAGCGGCCGCTACGGCCGTCGAACCCAGGGGATGCGGGCGACATGAGCAGGGCTTCGGACAGGCCTTCGGACAAGGCTTTTGCGGGCGCCGACGGAAGCGCGGGATTGCGTGCGGCGCACGAGACCGGCGAGCGACTCTATACGATCGGCGACATGGCGCGCGCCTACAAGGTGACGCTGCGCGCGTTGCGCTTCTATGAGGATCGCGGACTGATCAAGCCGATCCGCCACGGCGTATCGCGCTTTTACGACGCGGCGGCGCGCTCGCGGTTCGAGACGATTCTGCGCGGCAAGCAGTTGGGATTCACGCTCACCCAGATCTTCGCGATGCTCCCGAAGCACGAAAGGTCCGAGCCTGCGGGGAAACTGGATCTCAAGGAAGGCCAGGTTCTGACGCAGATCGCGCAACTCGAGCGCAAGCGCGACGAACTCGACACCGCGATCGCCGCCCTGCGCGAGACGCACAACCGCATGGCCGACGACCATCAGGCCGCAACCGCGGCGTAAACGAAACCGTTGGTTTGCCCGCCTTCTGCGGGAAATTCATTTCAGTTGTTCAGCCCGCCGCGCCTTCGCGGCGGGCTTTTTCGTTCACCGCCCCACTCGCGACGCCCCTTGACTGGCCCCCGCACACTGTTTATATGTGAACCATCAAGAGCTGCGAACGCCAAGACCAACAACGCGTCCGCTCTTTATGCACATCCACTCGGAGCGCTTCATGCCGATCTACAAGGCCCCGGTCGACGACACGCTGTTTCTGCTCGACGACGTGCTGCACTATGCCCGCTACGATAACCTTCCCGGCTTTTCGGATGCGTCGCGCGACGTCGTCGAGGCCGTTCTCAACGAAGCCGCCAAGATCGCGGAACAGGTCCTGCAGCCGCTGAACCTCGTCGGCGACCGCGAGGGCTGCAAGCGCGCCGCAGACGGCTCGGTGACGACGCCCAAGGGCTTCAAGGAGGCGTTCAAGGCCTATGCGGAAGGCGGCTGGATCAGCCTGCCGATGCCGCCCGAATATGGCGGCCAGGGCCTGCCGGTCGTGCTGTCGCATGCGGTCGGCGAATACATGAATTCCGCCAACCAGGCCTTCGCCATGTATCCGGGCCTGACCTCGGGCGCGGTCGCGGCGATCCTCGCTCATGGCACCGAGGAGCAGAAGCAGCTCTACGGAACGCGCATGATCGCGGGCCAGTGGACCGGCACGATGAACCTGACCGAGCCGCATTGCGGCACGGATCTCGGCCTGCTGAAGACCAAGGCGGTCAAGAACGGCGACGGCTCCTATCACATCACCGGCCAGAAGATCTTCATCTCGGCCGGCGAGCACGACATGGCCGAAAACATCGTTCATCTCGTGCTCGCGCGCATCGAGGGCGCGCCGGCCGGCGTGAAGGGCATTTCGCTGTTCATCGTGCCGAAATACGAAGTCTCGGACGAAGGCGCGATCGGCGCGCGCAACGCGGTTTCCTGCGGTTCGCTCGAGCACAAGATGGGCATCCACGGCAACGCCACCTGCGTGATGAACTACGACGGCGCCAAGGGCTTCCTGCTCGGCCAGGAGAACAAGGGGCTGGCCGCCATGTTCACGATGATGAACGAGGCGCGCCTCGGCGTCGCGGCGCAGGGGCTGGCGCAGTCCGAGGCCGCCTATCAGAACGCGGTCGAATATGCGCGCGAGCGCGCGCAGGGCCGTTCGATCTCCGGCGTCAAGGCGCCGCAGCAATCGGCCGACCCGATCATCGTGCATCCCGACGTGCGGCGGATGCTGCTGGAGATGAAGGCCTTCAACGAGGGCGCGCGCGCCTTCGCGCTGTGGACGGCGCTCGAGGCCGACATCCTGCACCGCTCGCCCGACGAGGAGGCGCGCAAGGCGGCCGACGACCATCTCGGCCTGATGACGCCGGTGCTGAAGGGCGTGTTGACCGACTACGGCTTCGACAACGCCGTGAAGGCGCAGCAGGTGTTCGGCGGTCACGGCTATGTCGGCGAATACGGCATGGACCAGTTCGTGCGCGACGCGCGCATCGCCATGATCTACGAAGGCGCCAACGGCATTCAGGCGCTCGACCTCGTCGGTCGCAAGCTGCCCAAGGACGGCGGCCGCGCGATCACGGCCTTCTTCAAGAAGGTCGGCGACTACGTGAAGGAAAAGGAAGCCGACGAGGCGATGAAGCCTTACGCCGCCCCGCTCGGCAAGGCGCTCGGCGACCTGCAGAAGGCGACCATGTGGCTGATGCAGAACGGCATGGCCAATCCCGACAATGCGGGCGCCGCCTCGACCGACTACATGCATCTCTTCGGCCTCGTGGCGATCGGCTACATGTGGGCGCGCATCGCCGAGGGCGCGCTCGCCCGCAAGGCGCGCGACGCCGCGCAGGCCGCGGCCATGGACGCCAAGCTGACGACCGGGCGCTTCTACATGGAGCGTATGCTGCCGGAGACGGGGCTGCGGCTTGCGCGCATCAACACGGGCGCCGCCACGATGATGGCGCTGCCGGCGGAAGCGTTCTGATCATCCCGCATCTTGTTCCCTCCCCTCTTGTGGGGGAGGGTTAGGGTGGGGGGTCAGGAAACTTTACCGGATGTGCGGGTTCGCCAATCTCGCAAGGCTTCCCGACCCCCTCCCCCGCCCCTCCCCACAAGGGGGAGGGGAGAATGACAACCGACTGCGACTCGTGAGTTGCAAAGACGAGCGCCGCAAGGGAGCACCACATGGCAGACGCATTCATCTATGACGCCGTGCGCACGCCGCGCGGCCGCGGCAAGTCGGACGGCTCGCTGCACGAAGTCTCGACGCTGCAGCTCGCCGCCGGCGCATTGCGCGCCGTGAAGGAGCGCAACAACCTCGACACGAAGCTGATCGACGACGTCATCCTCGGCTGCGTCGACACAGTCGGCGAATCCGGCTCCGACATCGCCCGCGTCTCGGCGCTGGTCGCGGGCTACGGCAATCACGTGCCGGGCGTGCAGATCAACCGCTTCTGCGCGTCGGGCCTCGACGCCGTGAACTTCGCCTCCGCGCAGGTCATGTCCGGCCAGCACGACATGACGATTGGCGGCGGCGTCGAAAGCATGAGCCGCGTCGGCATGGGCGCGGAGGGCGGCGCGTGGCCGGTCGATCCGTCGGCGGCGATCCCCACCTATTTCATGCCGCAGGGCGTGTCGGCCGATCTCATCGCCACCAAATACGGTTTTTCGCGCGACGACGTCGACGCCTATGCGATCGAGTCGCAGAAGCGCGCCGCGCAGTCCTGGAAGGAAGGCCGTTTTTCGAAGACGGTCGTTCCGGTGCGCGACGTCAACGGCGTGACCATCCTCGACCATGACGAGCACATGCGGCCGGACGCCAACATGCAGTCGCTCGCCTCGCTCAAGCCCTCCTTCGTCATGATGGGCGAACAGGGCGGCTTCGACGCCGTCGCGATCCAGCGCTATCCGGAAGTCGAGGCGATCAACCACGTTCACCACGCCGGCAATTCGTCAGGCATCGTCGACGGCGCCGCCGCCATCCTCATCGGCTCGGCCGAAGCCGGCAAGAAGTCCGGTCTCAAGCCTCGCGCCCGGATCAAGGCGTTCTGCAACATCGGCTCGGAGCCGGCGATCATGCTGACCGGCCCGGTCGACGTGACGCAGAAGCTGCTCGCCAAGACCGGCATGAGCATCAAGGACATCGACCTGTTCGAGGTGAACGAGGCCTTCGCCTCGGTCGTGCTGCGCTTCCTGCAGGCCTTCGACGTCGATCCGGCGAAGGTGAACCCCTGCGGCGGCGCGATCGCCATGGGCCATCCGCTCGGCGCGACCGGCGCGATCCTCGTCTCGACCGCGCTCGACGAGCTCGAGCGCACGGGCAAGCAGACCGCGCTCATCACGCTGTGCATCGGCGCCGGCATGGGCACGGCGACAATCATCGAGCGCGTGTAACGAGCACAATCCCTCACCCTGAGGAGCGTCCGCAGGGCGCGTCCCGAAGGGTGGGCCGGGTTACGACATTTGCCCATCCTTCGAGACGCCGCTGCGCGGCTCCTCAGGGTGAGGCTCGCGGAACGGGAGCATCGCTATGAACCTCGTCAATTTCAAACATGACACCGACGCCGACGGCATCCTCACCCTCGTGTGGGACATGCCCGGCAAGCCGATGAACGTGCTCGACCAGTCGCTGATGGACGAGCTGAACGCCATCGTCGATCACGTGATGGCCGACGCCGCGATCAAGGGCGTCGTGCTGACGTCCGGCAAGGACGCGTTCTGCGCCGGCGCCGATCTCACCATGATGGAAGGCGCGGCCAAGGAATTCGCCGAGGCCGTGAAGGCGCGCGGCGAGGAGGCCGCGATGAAGGAATTTGCCGCGCAGGCCGGCCGCGGCTCGCAGGTGTTCCGCCGCATCGAGACCTGCGGCAAGCCGTGGGCCGCGGCGATCAACGGCGTCGCGCTCGGCGGCGGCTTCGAGATCGCGCTGTCGTGCCACTATCGCGTGATCGCCGACAATGCGAAGGCGCAGGTCGGCCTGCCGGAAGTGAAGGTCGGGCTTTTCCCCGGCGCCGGCGGCACGCAGCGCATTCCGCGCCTGATGGCGACCCCGGACGCGCTGCAGTTCCTGTTCAAGGGCGATAGCTGGAAGCCCGCGAAGGCCAAGCAGATGAACCTCGTGCACGAGGTCGCGCCCGAGGCCGAGATCGTTTCCCGCGCGAAAGCGTGGATCAAGGGCGGCGGCAAGGCCGTCGCGCCGTGGGACGACAAGAACTTCAAGTCGCCTTCGGGCAAGATCTTCTCGCCGATGGGCATGATGATCTGGCCGCCGGCGAACGCCATCTATCGAAAGGAGACGTTCGACAATTACCCGGCGGTGAAGGCGATCCTGAAATGCGTCTATGAGGGACTGCAGGTTCCCTTCGACACGGCTCTGAAGATCGAGACGCGCTATTTCGCGCAGATCATGCGCTCGAAGGAAGCGGCGGCGATGATCCGCTCGCTGTTCCTGTCGATGGGCGAGCTCAACAAGGGCGCGCGCCGCCCCAAGGCCGAGCCGAAGACTTCTCTCAAGAAGATCGGCGTGATCGGCGCGGGCTTCATGGGGGCTGGCATCGCCTATGTGACGGCGAGCGCCGGCGCAGAAGTGGTGCTGATCGATCGCGACCAGGCCGCCGCCGACAAGGGCAAGGCGCATTCCGACGCGCTGATCTCCGCCCGCGTCGCCAAGGGGCGCGCCAGCGCGGCCGACAAGGAGGCTTTGCTCGGCCGCATCAAGGCGAGCGCCGACTACAACGACCTGAAAGGCTGCGACCTCGTGGTGGAGGCCGTGTTCGAGGATCGCGGCGTGAAGGCGGAGACGACGAAGAAGGCGCAGGCGGTTCTCGGTCCCGATGTGATCTTCGCATCGAACACCTCGACGCTGCCGATCACCTCGCTCGCGAGCGAAGCGATCAAGCCCGAGAACTTCATCGGCATTCACTTCTTCTCGCCGGTCGACAAGATGCTGCTGGTCGAGATCATCATGGGCGAAAAGACAGGCGACAAGGCGCTCGCCACAGCCCTCGACTTCGTGCGCCTCATCAAGAAGACGCCGATCGTCGTCAACGACACGCGCGGCTTCTACGCCAACCGCTGCGTCGGCCGCTATATTGCGGAAGGCCATCTGATGCTGATGGAGGGCGTGCCGCCGGCGATGATCGAGAACGTCGCGCGCATGGCGGGAATGCCGGTCGGGCCGCTGTCGCTCAACGACGAAGTGGCGATCGACCTGTCGTGGCGCGTCGTGCAGGCGACCAAGAAGGACCTCGGCGAGCAGGCCATCGATCCCGCGCAGGAGAAGCTCATCAAGACCATGGTGGTCGACCATGAGCGCTTCGGCCGCAAGAACGGCAAGGGCTTCTACGATTACCCGCAGGGCGGAAAGAAGAAGCTGTGGCCGGGCCTCGGCGCGCTCGCCGGCAAGGCGCTCGATCCCGACGGCATCGACGTGGAGGAGCTGAAGCAGCGCTTCCTCGCGGTGCAGGCGGTGGAAGCCGCGCGCACCATGACCGAGGGCGTCGTCACCGATCCGCGCGAGGCCGACGTCGGCTCTATCCTCGGTTTCGGGTTCGCTCCGTTCACGGGGGGCACGATCTCCTACATCGACTTCATGGGAACGAAGAAATTCGTCGAACTCTGCGACAAGCTGACCGCCAGATACGGCGACCGCTTCGCCCCACCGGCCGTCCTGCGCGAGATGGCGAAGACCGGCGAGACCTTCTACGGCAAGTTCGCTCCCAAGGCGAAGGCGGCGTAGGCAAGCGCAAGTGTCATCCCGGACGGTCCGCAGGGCCGATCCGGGATCCAGCCGCATCGTACGATTTTCCGGATCCCGGCTCTTCGCTTCGCTGCGGCCGGGATGACGCTCCGCAACAATGAACCTCTGGTTTCGTCTCCTTTTCCTCGTCCTTTCCTTCGCCTGGCGGCGCAAGATCGCGCCGCCCGGCGAAGGCTCGTCGCTGCGCTATAGGGTTCTGCCGAGCGACATCGATCTCAACCTCCACATGACGAACAGCCGCTACGCCTGTTTCGCCGACCTGTCGCGGCTCGACCTGTTCGTCCGCTCGGGCATGATCCAGGCGGCGTTCCGGCGCGACTGGCGGCCGATGATGCTCGCCTCGAAAATCCGCTTCCGGCGCGAATTGAAGACGTTTCGGCGCTTTCGCGTCGAGACGAGAATTCGCTGGTGGAGCGGGACGAGCATCGTCTACGAGCATCGCTTTCTCACGCGCGCGCGGGACGGGTCGGACATTCTCGCCGCCATCGCGCTGGAACGCGGCGGCTTCTACGCGCGCAAGGAAAAAAGTTTCGTGCAGGCGCAGGACCTGTTCGCGGCCATGGGCCTACCGCCGGTCGCCGCGCCAGAACCGACGCCCGAAATCCTCGCCTTCATGCAGGCCGAAGAGGAATTGCGGCTGGCGACCTGACGCGGCGCCCTCCGTCGGATAGTCTTTGCGCACGGAGGAAAGCATGAGCCGCACGATCGCCTATTACTTTACCCTCGTCTCGCCCTGGGCCTATATCGGGCACGACCATTTTTCGCGTATCGCCCGCAAACACGATGCCGCGATCGACTACAAGCCCGTCAATCTCGGCGAAGTCTTTCCGCAGTCCGGCGGCCTGCCGCTCGCCAAGCGTCACCCGCTGCGGGTCGCCTATCGCACGATGGAGCTGAAGCGCTGGCGCGAGAAGCGCAGGCTCGATTTTGCGTTGAAGCCCAGGGGATGGCCGTTCGACCCGACATTGGCCGATTGCGTGGCGCTCGCCATGCTCGCGCGCGGCGAAGATCCGAACGTCTATCTGTCGAACGCTTTTCGCGCCGTGTTCGAGAAAGAGATCAATCTCGGCGAGCCGGCGAATGTCGCGGCCGTGCTGCGCGAGACGGGCCACCATGCTGACGTGCTCGTCGCCGACGCGCAATCGCAACCGATCCGCGACGCCTATGCCGCCAACAATGCGGCGGCGCTGGCGGCCGGCGTCTTCGGCTCGCCGTCTTACGTGCTCGATGGCGAAGTGTTCTGGGGGCAGGACCGCATCGAGCTTCTCGACGAAGCGCTCGCGAGCGGACGGGCGCCCTACCTCGCGGACTGACTATTCCGCCGCGCTGCGCGTCACGCGCCATTGCGAGAGCAGCGACCGCAGCGCGGCCGGCTTCAGCGGCTTGGCGAGCACGCGGATGTCGCTTGCGGCGGCTTCCGCGCGCAATTCCTCGGTGCGATCGGCGGTGACGAGCACCGCCGGCAGTTCGGCGCCGTAGCGCTCCCTGAGCGCGGCGACGACATCGACCCCGTTGTCGGCGTCGAGATGATAGTCGACCACGGCGGCGTCGGGCCGCATGGCGGCGCTGTCGAACGCTTCGATCGCTTCCGCGCGAGAGCCGGCGGTGACCACCGTGCAGCCCCAGCCCTCAAGCATGACGCGCATGCCGTCGAGAATGCGCGGTTCGTTGTCGATGGCGCAGATCGTCAATCCCGCAAGCGTCGCCGGCGCCGGCGCCGTCTCGGCTGCGGCCGGCTCCGGCTCGCTCCAGGTCGCCGGCGACAGCGGAACGTCGACGAAGAAGACCGACCCCGCGCTGACGCGCGAACGCAGGCCGAGATCGGCCTCCAGCACGCGCGCGAGACGCTCGACGATGGACAGGCCGAGCCCGAGGCCCGGCGCGGTGCGCTGCGCCGGCTCGAGACGCGCGAATTCGCGGAACACTTCTGCGCGGTTTTCCTCGGCAATGCCGAGGCCGGTGTCCCAGACCTCGATGCGCACGCGTCCGCCCGGCCGGCGCCGCGCGCCGACGAGCACGCGGCCGCGGAGCGTATATTTGATCGCGTTGGAGATGAAATTCTGCAGCAGGCGGCGCAGCAGGCGGCGGTCGGAGCGCACCGACAGGCTCGTGTGGACGAAGGTCAGCTCGAGCGCCTTCGCCTTGGCGAGCGGCTCGAATTCGATCGCAAGCTGGCGGAAGACGTCCTCGAGCCGCAGGGCGCCGATCTCCGCGGTCATGGCGCCGGCGTCGAGGCGCGAAATATCGAGGAGAGCCGTCAGAATTTCTTCGACGGCTTCGAGCGAGGCGTCCACATTCTCGGCAAGCCTGAGCGTCTGGGCCGGGCCCTGCGCGGCGCCGTCGCGCATCTGTTCGGCGAGCGAGGTCGCATAGAGCCGCGCCGCATTGAGCGGCTGCAGAATGTCGTGGCTCGCCGCGGCGAGAAAACGCGTCTTCGACAGGTTCGCGTCGTCGGCGACGGCCTTGGCGGAGGCAAGTTCATGGTTAAGGCGTTCGAGTTCGTTCGTGCGGTCGAGAACGCGCTGTTCGAGAGTCTCGTTGGTGGCGGCGAGCGCCTCTTCCGCATCGACCTGCGCGGTCACGTCGGTATAGGTCGTCACGACGCCGCCATCGGGCATGGCGGCGGAGCGGATTTCGATCACGCGTCCGGAAGGGTGCAGGCGCAGGCGCACCGGCCGACGCTCGTTCAGCAGCAGATCGACGCGCGTGGCGACCATTTCCTCGCCCACGCCCTGTCCGTAAAGCCCGCGCTGCGCATTGTAGCGCACGATCTCCTCTATGCCGACGCCGACGCGCAGGGCGTCGCCCGGCAGATCGAAGAGATCGCGGAATTCGCGATTCCAGCAGATGAGCCGGTGGTCGCGATCGAAGACGGTGATGCCCTGGCGCGCGAAGTCCAGCGCGTATTGCAGCAGATCGCGGTTGTACTGGATCGCGGCCGAGGCTTCGTCGACCAGACGCAGCGCCGCCTTGTGCGACACGTTGCGCCGGCGCAGCACCAGCGAGAGGACAAGGCGCGAGGAGGCGGCGCCGATGGCGGAAGCGAGCAGGCGTTCGGCAAAGCGCAGCAGGTGAACGTCGGCTTCGGCGCTGCGTTCACGACTCTGGCCGCGCGAGGCCAGGAAGGAATCGAAGGATTCGCGCGCGCGCGCGGCGCCGAGATAGCGGGCGACGGTGGCTTCGAGCTCGCCGGTGGTCACGCTCGCGCGCCACAGGCGAAACGAGCCGGGCGTCGGCAGGTCGGGACGCTGCGCGAACGCCGAAGCCTGAAGCCGCTCCAGACGCGAAGGCCTTCGGATCGAGGAGACGAGGATGAAGGTGAGAAGGTTCAGCGCCAACGACGCGACCGCGCCGTTCACGATCTTAGACAGTTCAAAACCAAGCAACGCCGTGGGCTTGAGGGCGGAAATGCCGAAGACCCCGTCGTGAACGATCCTGGCGAATAGCCCGGACCCTACGTCGAGCGACGGCAGGAACAACGTGTAGGCCCAAACGACAACGCCGACCGCCATGCCTGCAATGGCGCCGGCCGCCGAGCCGCCGCGCCAGAACAATCCGCCGAAGAAGGACGGCGCGATCTGCGCGATGCAGGCAAACGAGATCAGGCCGATCGCCACGAGCGCGGCGTCGCTCGAGAAGCGCAGATAGACGTAGCCCAGCGCCAGAATGACAAGGATCGCCAGGCGGCGGATGATGAGAATGCGCGAGCCGATATCGCCGGGCGCGGAAACTGTCAGCGAGCGGCGGCGGCGCAGAACGAGCGGCAGGATCAGGTCGTTCGAGATCATGATGGAAAGCGCGACGCATTCCACGATGATCATAGCCATGCTCGCGGAAATGCCGCCCAGCATGGCGAGCACCGCGAGCGCGTGGCGCCCCGCCTGCAGCGGCAAGGCGAGCACGGTCATGTCGCGGTCGATGGCGCCTTCGGGAAAGATGAGCAGGCCCGCGATCGCCAGCGGCACGACGAACAGGTTGATGGCGATGAGATAGAGCGGAAACAGCCACGAACTGGCCTTCACGTCGCGCTCGTCGTGATTCTCGACGACCGAAACGTGGAACTGCCGCGGCAGAAGAAGGATGGCGATCGCCGACAGGCACGTCATGACGATCATCGTCGTCCAGTCGACGGGCTCGGAAAAAATCTTCATCACCCGCGGACTGGCGGAGGCGCGCGCCCACAGGTCGTCGAGCCCGCCGAACATGCCCCAGGTGACGGCGACGCCCACGGCCAGAAAGGCGACGAGCTTGACGAGCGATTCCGTCGCCACCGCCAGCATCAGACCGTCCTGATGCTCGGTCGCATCCACGCGCCGCGTGCCGAAGGCCATGGCGAAGCCCGCGAGCACCAGCGGAATGAGGAAACTCGACTGAATGGAATCGGAATGCGAGACGACTTTTTCGGCCTCGATGGAGCCCAGAACCATGTGCAGCGAAGCGGAGACCGCCTTTAGTTGCAGGGCGATATAGGGAACGGTGCCAACGACGCAGATCAGCGTGACACAGATGGCGACGCTCTCGGCCTTGCCGTAGCGGGCGGCGACGAAGTCGGCGACCGAGGTGATGTTGTGGTTCTTGGCGAGCACGACGATGCGGCTGAGCAGCCGTCGCCCGAAAATCATGATGAGCAGCGGGCCGACGTAGATCGGCAGGAATTGCAGACCCGACGTGGTGGCGAGCCCGACCGAGCCGAAGAACGTCCAGGATGTGCAGTAGACGGCGAAGCACAGGGAATAGACCAGCGTCTGCGCCGGGCCCCGCACAAAGCGCCGTCCGATCGTGTCGCCGTAATGCGCCACCGCAAACAGGGCGCAGATATAGGCGAGCGTCGCCAGAACTGCCGCCCAGCCTGCAATCATCCGCCAGATCCTCCCGCGCGACGCTCAAGCCTGGCGTCCGCCGCCACGCTACTGTGCCGCCCCGGGGAATCAAGCTAACGTTGGCGACATGAAAAGGCGAATGATCGCCCGCTCTACTGCCGGACGAGGGAGCGCGAGATGCTGCAGGATTTCAAGAATTTCGCCATGAAGGGCAATGTCGTCGACCTGGCGGTCGGCGTCATCATCGGAGCCGCCTTCTCGAAGATCGTCGATTCCCTGGTCAGCGACGTGATCATGCCGATCATCGGCGCGATCACGGGCGGGCTCGACTTCTCCAACTATTACATCCCGCTGTCGGCGGCCATTCAGGGCCATCCCGCCTACGCGGACGCCAAGAAGGCGGGCGCGGTGCTGGGCTACGGCAGCTTCATCACGGCCGTCATCAACTTCCTCATCATCGCCTTCGTTCTGTTCCTGGCGATCAAGCAGATGGAACGGCTGAAGAAGCCGGAGACCGCCGCGCCGGACGCGCCGCCGGCCCCGCCGCGCTCGGAAGTCCTGCTCGAGGAAATCCGCGACGCGCTGGTGAAGAAGTGAGCGCGCGCCGCCTGCAAGGGCCCTGCGCGAGACGCGCGGGGCTTCGGCTGTTGGCGCCGGCATCGTCATCCTCTAAGCGCTGACTGAGCGCGGCGCCGGCCGCGCGCCAATCGCGCAAGGGCGCCGCTCGTGACCCAACCCAGCCTCGATCCGCAAGCGCGTTTTCTCGGCGCCGCCCGCCCGGAAGCGACTTGCGCGCCGGCAAGCGGCATCGTCGAGGTGTTCAACTACGGACTGGGCCGTCAGGGCCTGATGCCTCTCTGGGTCGGCGAGGGCGATCTGCCGACGGCCGAGAATATCACGCAGGCCTGCGTCCGCTCGCTGACGTCGGGCGAAACCTTCTACACCGCGCAGCGCGGCCATCCCGATTTTCGGAGCGCCGTCGCCCGGATGATGGCCCGCGTTTACGGCGCGCCGTTCGCGGACGGCAAGGGCGCTTTCGGACCGGAGCGGTTCTTCGCGACTGTCGGCGGCATGCATGCGCTGCAACTGGCGATGCGGATCGTCGCAGGCGTCGGCGACGAGGCGATCGTGCTCACCCCCGCCTGGCCCAATTTTTCCGGCGCGCTGACGATTTCCGGGGCGAAGACGGTCGAGGTTCCGCTCGAGTTTGCAACGGTCGACGCCGGCTTTCGCTGGCGCCTCGATTTCGAGCGTCTCAAGGCCGCGGTCACGGAGCGGACGCGCGCCATCGTCGTCAACACGCCGTCCAATCCGACGGGATGGACCGCGACGCCGGACGAATTGCGCGCGATCCTGGGGCTGGCGCGCGAACGCGGATTGTGGATCGTCGCCGACGAAATCTACGCGCGCTTCTACTATGCCGGCCTTCGCGCGCCGTCGTTCCACGACGTGATGGACGAGGACGACCGCATCCTCTTCGTCAACACCTTCTCCAAGAACTGGGCGATGACCGGCTGGCGCGCGGGCTGGCTGGAAGCGCCGCCGGCGCTTGGCCAGACGATCGAGAACATGATCCAGTACTCGACCTCCGGCGTGCCGCTGTTCGTGCAGCGCGGCGCGATCGAGGCGCTGGATCATGGCGAGGATTTCGTCGCCCTGCAGCGCGCCCGCGCCGAGGCCGGCCGCGCCGCGCTCTGCGCCACGCTCGGCGGTCTCGAGCGGCTGCGCTTCGCCGCGCCCGAGGGCGGCTTCTATTTCTTCCTCTCGGTCGCCGGCGAAGACGACACGCGGAAACTCGCCTTCCGGCTGGTCGACGAGGCCGGCGTCGGTCTCGCGCCCGGCAGGTCCTTCGGCAAAGGCGGCGAGGCGTTCCTGCGCCTGTGTTTTGCGCGCGATCCCGCCGACATCGCCGAAGCCGCGCGGCGCATCGCGGCCTGGGTCAAGAGGTGAGCCGACCCGATCCCTCGCGCCTCGGCCTGCCGCCGTTCGCCTCGGAAATTTTCACCGTCGCCGGCGCGGCGCTTGGCGGCGGCGCCGTCGCCGCCGTCGGCGTGCCGGCAGGCTGGCTTTCGGGCGCGATGATCGGCGTCGCCATCCTCGCGGCGCTGCGGCTCGCCGAACCCCTGTCCGCGCCGTTCCGCTGGGCGGCCATGGTGTCGTCCGGCGTCGCCATCGGCGCGGCGGTGACGCCGCAGATGCTGCAGAAGATCGCGGCCTATCCTTTTTCCATCGCCGTCATGTCGGCGAGCGTCGCGATCTCCACCTTCGCCTGCGCCAAAATTCTCGCGCGCGCGCCGGGCTGGTCGCGCTCGACCGCCTTCTTCGCCTCGGTGCCGGGCGCGCTGTCCTACGTCTTCGCCGTCGCCGCCACGCAGGAAGAGACGGACCTCTCGCGCATCGCCGTCGTGCAGGTGCTGCGCGTCTTCCTGCTCATGGGCTTCGTGCCGCTGATCGTCGCCGAAGCCGGCGGGGTCTCGGGCGCCGCGCCGGCCGGCCCGATCGATCCCCTCTCGACCCTGCTCGTCCTTGCGGCGCTGGGCGCGGCTGTCGGCTATGCGATGGAACGCGGCCAGATTGCAGGCGGCATGCTGTTCGGCGCGATGCTGGTCTCCGGCGGCGCCCATGCGCTCAGCCTGGCGCCCGGCGTTCCGCCGCCGGTCGTCGCCATCGTCGCACAGGTGCTGATTGGCGCCTGGGTGGGCGCGCGTTTCATCGGTTTCGACTGGCGATTGTTCGCGCGCTCGGCCCCTGCCGCGCTCGGCTCCTTCTTCGTGGCCGTGGGCATAGCCGGCGTGTTTGCGATTCTGGCCGCACTCGCGCTGTCGCTGCCCTTCGCGCAAACGCTCCTCGCCTTCTCGCCCGGCGGGCTCGAAGCCATGACGCTGCTCGCCTTCGCGCTCGGCATCGATCCGCTCTATGTCGGCGCGCATCACCTCGCACGTTTTCTGCTGATCAGCTTGACCCTGCCGTTCGGCTACAAAATGTGGATGCGGGCGAAGAAATAGCTACAGAAGATGGCTGCTGCGCGGCTGCGCGGAAATTGCTTCGGCCGCCTGCGAAGCAGCCTCGCGCGCCTTTTCGGCGACAGCGCTCGCCTGCTGCTTCAACTGATCGGGGGTGAGCCCCCGACGATTTGCCTCCTCCACGACCGCGCGCGCTGCATCGTCGATGCGATCGACAGCCTGCACGACACCGTCCTGAACCAGTTCGCGCGCGCCTGCGACCACATCTCGCGCCGTGTCCCGAATGCCGCGTTTTTCGGATTCCGCGACAGGCAGCGTCGCGGCGATAGCCGCTCCGACCGCGAGCGCGCCCGCGGCCAGCAGCAACGGCTGATCCTCGAGCGCCTGCGCAAGCCGGGCGCGCGCCGCGCGAAATTGCCCAAGCGCCGAATCGTCTGATCCCGTCTCGCGCAATTTGCCGGACAGATCCTGCACATAAGCGGCCGCGCGATCGACGACCTCGTTCGCCCTGTCGAATGCGTCCTGAGGACCAGTCGCTGCCAAGCCGTCCGCGGCTTCCCGAACCTGGCGCGTCGCCGCATTCATCGTCTCGCCTATGGCGTCGCCAGCGGCGGCGCCCGCGTCCGCCATTGTCGCGCCTGCGCGGCGGGCGGCTTGTCCGGCAGCCGAAGCGCCGGAAGAAAGGGCTTCGCCGGTCGAGTTCAGCGCGCGCCCCACGGCACGTGTCGCGCCGGCGCGCGAGGCGACCATCCAGACGAGGCCCATGCCCAACAGCGCCGCGCCGATCGGGTTGTCCCGAACGGAGGCCATCAGGGCGTCGCCCGTGCGGCGCATGTCGGTCGAACCGGAATTCATCGGGCCATCTCCCTCACCGCAGCGCGATCCCGCTGCACTTCTTCCAGCGTTGCGCGCGGCGTCAGGCGCTTTGCCGAAAATCGACTTGCGCCAGCCCACGCGAGACATGCGCCGATGAGCAGCGCGCCCGCGCCGGTCAGCAGATTCGCAAGCCAGGGCTGAAGTCCGCGGTCGATCAGCAGCGCCGCGACTGCGAGCAGAACCATGACCAGCGCGGGGATCAGCACCAGCGCCCCCGCGCCGACCATCGCAACGCCCTTGCCGGCTATCGCCGCTTTTTCGGACATTTCCGCGCGCGCGAGCGCCGCCTCGTTGCGAAAGAGGTCGGAGGCCTGCCGCACGGCGCTGTCCAAAAGCTCCGGGATGGAGCGCGTCTCGGCGCCGTTCATGGCGATCCCCGCGCGCTGCCGTCGCCGCCGCCGCTGTGCGTCCCGCCGGCGGCGTTGGCGTTCTTGATGAGCCGCATTATCCCAAAGCCCGCCAGCATGGCCATGCCGGCGACGAGCGTCGGCTGCTCGCGCGCGAACTGCTGCGCCTGCCGAACGAGTTGCGAGGGATCGCCGCTGCGCAGGCTGTCGGCGACATTGTCGGCCTGCGCCGCCGCAGTGCGGATGTACCCGGCCGCAAAGGGCGCCTGCTGGTCGAATTCGCCGGCGACGCGGCGCAGCATCTGCGCGACGCCGCTGACGTAATCGGCGCCCACGCCTTTTTGCTCCTCGACCTTGTCGATGAGGGCCTCGCGACCGCGCGCCGCGTAGTCGCGCGCATTGTCCGCCAGCTCGGAGGCTTGAGAACCGACGGCGTCGGCCGCCGCGCCGGCCATCTCCCGCGCCTTGTCGGCAAGGCGCTGCGCCGTCTCGCTCGCATCGTCGAGCGCGCTCTTCTGTGCGCTCGCGCCGGGCGGATTTGCGCCGGCCGGATTGTTGATCGGGGTCGCCTGGCCCATGGTCTATTCTCCCGCTTTGAATTGTTGCTGCGTCCCTTCGTCCGGCCGGCCCATCGCGGCGTCTGCGGCGGCCTCCGCTGCCTTGGCGGCGCGCTCGCGATGGTCTTGCGCAACATCGTCGCCATCGGGATTGAGGCCTTTTTCCGCGGCGCGGCGCGCCATATCCACCGCAGCGCCGGCCGCGACGCCCATGGCGGCCGACATGCCCTGCCGCGCGGCGCCCCGGACCGCGCCGGAAACCGTGCCCGCTACATTGCGCTCGACGTCCGTCGGCGGCAGAGCGCTCGCGACAAAGCCGCCCGCGATCATGCCGAGGCCGGCAATGAGAAATGGATTGGCCTTGGCCCATGCGAGCATGGAGTCGCTCGCAGCCATTGACCGGCGGCGCATGTCGTCGAGCGTATCGCGCGCTGTTCCCGCAGCGTCGCGAACGGCGGCCGCGGTATCGCGCGCGCTCTCGGCGAGGCTGTCGGCGGCGGCGCCGGTCGGGGCGCCCATCGCGCGCATGGTGGAGGACGCGCGCGAAGCGACGTCCGACATCAATTCGGAAGCGGCCTGCTGCGCATCGCCGGCCCGACGCCGCACGTCCTCGCTCAGATCGGCCGCCGCGTCCGACGCGGCGTCAGTCAGATCGTGCGCCTTGCGACGCGCCTCGCCGGCGAGATCGGAAGCGCGTTCGACGGCCTTGCGGGACAGGTCCTGTCCCGTCCTGGAACCGGTGAGAAACAGGCCGGCGCCGATCATGAGGACGGGCAATGGAATCGAACGCGCGATCCGCATCGCGGGCCATGCGACGAGCGCGCCCACGGCGGCCGCCTGCAAGGGATTGCGCCGCGCCGCGCCCAGCAGATCCTCCTTGATGGATTCCGGCGAAAACCGTTGACGAACGTCGCTTGCGGCGCCCGATACGCTGTCTCGCAATTGCTGAACCGTGTCGGTCAAATCGGCGCGCGCGCGTTCCGCATCGCGCCGAATCTGCTCCATGCTGCGAGCGTCTGTCTGGGACACAGCCGTTTCCTCCCCGAGTCATTCGCTCAACTCGGCGGCTGTTCAAATGTTCCGAGGGCTTTGCGATTGGCGGCGTCCGCCGCGGCTCAAGCCTGCGACAATAGGCAGCGGCCACATATGATCGACATTTCCCGCGGCCACATCCATAAGCGCGTCACGATTTCCGTTGGCCACAAACTTGGCGGGAGCCCGCAACCATGAGCCAGACCACCGCCATCGCCTCGACCGAGGCCGTCGCCGCCAAGCCTTCGCGGCTGATATTGGTCGCGGCCGTCCTCGCCGTCGCCCTGCTGCTCGCGGCCCTTGTCGTGATCGGCTACCCCCTCGCCATCGTTCTGGGACTTGTCGGCACGGGCGCCTTCCTGACCAGCCTCGTCGCGCTGACCGCCGCGGACGCCATCGGCGGCAAGGGCGCGTAAGGCGCTATTCGAACTTCCCGTGACGGCCCTGCCCGTCCGCAAATCGCTGCGCGCCGGACAGCGTCTCGCCTGACCCGATGACGGCAAGCCCGCCGCGCATCTCGTTCACGATGGCCTCGTCTTCCGACATGTCCCATTGCGCGAGCGCCGAAAGCCGATCCGCGCGCATGCAGGCCTGAGGGAAGGCGGCGATCTGGCGGGCGATTTCAATCGCAGCCTGGCGCGCCTGCCCGCTCGGGACGACGCGGTTGGCGAGGCCGAAGGAGAGCGCCTCCGCCGCGCCCACCGGACGCCCCGTCAAGATCAGGTCCATGGCGCGCGAATGGCCGATGAGGCGCGGCAGCCGGATGGTGCCGAGGTCGACCAGCGGCACGCCAAAGCGCCGGCAGAAGACGCCGAGCGTCGCGTCCTCCGCCATCACGCGCATGTCCGCCCACAGCGCGAGTTCAAGGCCGCCCGCGACCGCATAGCCCTCGATCGCCGCGATCACGGGCTTGCCGAGCCGCAGCCGGCTCGGGCCCATCGGCGCCATGGTGTTCTGGCCGCCGAGTTCGCGACGCTTTTCCCGATCGCCTTCGGCCAGCGCCTTCAGGTCCGCGCCGGCGCAGAAGGCGTCGCCGGCGCCGCAGAAGACGGCGACGGAAGCCGACTCGTCCTCATCGAAGGCGCGAAAGGCGTCGAACAAGCCGTTCGCCGTCGCGCCATCGACGGCGTTGCGGCGATGCGGGCGGTCGATCTCGACGATGGTCACCGGACCGTCGCGCGAAATGCGGATGGTTTGCGAACTGGACATCGGGCGCGCCTCCTGCGGCCCGCTTTCTTCGTGCGGGCCTGTCGGGCGCAGTCTATCCGCCTCCGAACCCGCGCGTCACGCCGCGCCCGCGCCGCGTTTGACAGCGCGCTTCTTCGGCGCGGCCACGCCGTCGCGTTCGGCGATCGCCTTCTTCAATTGCGTGAATGCGCTCACGAAATCCGCGACGAGTTCGTCGGCGTCCTCGACCGCGCATTTCGCCGCCGTGAAGCCGACGCCGAGCGCGCCGTTGTAGCTCATCATGGTGATGTTCAGCCCGACTCCATGCTCCACGATCGACAGCGGCCAATAGTCGGTCATGCGCAGGCCCGCGGCATAGAGCGGCATGGGCGGCCCCGGCACGTTGGAAATCACGACGTTGGCGAGCGGCGGCGCGAGGCTGGCGATGCGCGAGCGTCCGTAAAGCTCGGCGATGGCGCCGACCAGCCAGGGAACGCCGACGGTGGGAAAGTCGGTCGGGATGATCGACTTCGCCTTGCCGGCGATCGACTTCGTCGCGCCCGACGCCGCGCGCAGCGCCTCGAGCCGCTTCAGCGGATCGGCGACGTTGGTGGCGAGATTGACGAGGCTCAGCGTCGCCTGCGTCGTCATCTCCGTATCGCCTTTTTTGCGCAAGGAGATCGGCATGGTCGCCATCAGCGGCTTCTTCGGCAAGCCGCCGTGACGCGTGAGATAGCGCCGCAAGGCGCCGCTGCACAGCGTCAGCGCGATGTCGTTGATCGTCGCGTCGCAGGCGCGCGCGGCGGCTTTGATCTCGTCGAGCGGGAGGGTGAGCGCGGCGAAACTCCGCTCGCCCGTGATCGTGACGTTGAGCGGCGTGCGCGGGCCGAAGGCGATGTTGTCGCGCAGGGAGGCGACGCGGGGACCGCGCGACTGCGGCGCTGCGCCGAACGCCATCCCGCCGAGGGTGCGGGCGATCTCGGGAAGATAGCGCACCAGCTTGACGTATTGCGCGGCGTCGTGACGGAAGGCGTTGGCGATCAGATCGAGCGCGCCGGGCTCCGCATCCGCCGGCTTTCGCGCGCGAGGTTTGGCGGGCGCGGGTTTGGGCGACAGATCGAACAGGGCGGCGGCGAGCGCCGCGCCCGCCTGCCCGTCGAGCAGGGCGTGATGGATCTTGACGTAATAGGCCTTGCGCCCGTCGGCGAGGCCTTCGAACACGTAGAGCATCCACAACGGACGGTCGCGGTCGAGAACCTGCGCATGCAGGTCGGCGACGCGCTCCTGCAATTGCCGGATCGTGCCGGGCGGGGCGAGATCGACGCGTTGAATGTGAAAGTCGAGATCGGCCTCCGTCTCGATCCAGACGGGATTGGCGAAGTTCAGCGGCGTCGCAACGAGACGGCGCGTGAAGATTGGCGCGAGATGCAGGCGCCCGGCGATCATGAGCCGGACTTCGCCACAGAAATCCCTGGCGTAGCGCGGCGGCGTCTCGAATACGTGCAGCGAGCCGACGTGCATCGGCGTCGCTTCGGTTTCGAGGCTGAGAAAGGCTCCATCAAGCCCGCTGGCGGTGCGCATTGCGTCCTCCCGATCGATCGCCGAGAGAATGCCGCAGGCTTTTGGCGCGCGCATTGCGCTGGGCCATGCCGGCGGAAAGCCCTGCAAAGAAAAAGGCCGGCAAAGCCGGCCCTGATCGTCGCGTAAGGAAGCGCGCCTTACTCGGCGGCCTTCCTGAACTCGGGATAGGCGCAGGCGGCGTCTGCTTCGCCGGACGTGCTGGATTTGGCCTCCAGCTTCGGTTCGACGAAGGGCAGGTCGAGGGTCTTCCAGACGTCGACCAGCGCTTCCACCAGTTCGGCGACCAGCGCGTCGGAATGCAGCGGCGTCGGCGTGATGCGCAGGCGCTCCTCGCCGCGCGGCACCGTCGGATAGTTGATCGGCTGGATGTAGATGCCGTGGCGCTCCATCAAAAGATCGCTCGCCGCCTTGCATTTCTCCGCGTCGCGCACCATCACCGGCACGATATGCGAGGGGTTCTCCAGAACCGGCAGGCCCGCCGCCTCCAGCGCATGCTTGGTCAGCCACGCCTGGCGCTGGTGTTTTTCCCGCAGGTCCGGGC
>WBZM01000469.1_pt1 | contig 56747 bp, 50 predicted proteins | sample 5204271 | NCBI WGS metagenome assembly WBZM01 (sample SAMN12344346, study PRJNA552823) | activated sludge metagenome | biome: Activated sludge suspended growth; feature: Nitrification reactor; material: Wastewater; isolation source: activated sludge from nitrification reactor of wastewater... | reverse complement strand
AATTTGAGATCACTGGTTATTTCACAGATTTTTTTATTACTTATGGAGTCCTGCATCCAATACTCTGAAGAAAAATCCTGAGGAGACGGTAACACCACCGATAGTGCCAATTGGACTTCTTCCTTACAATTATTTAACATTAATGGGTTAACCTGTTTAAATAATTTTAACTTACCGCTTTCATTGGAAACAAAAATCTTATCCGTATTTTTATCAACATTTTCAATATTACAGGCCAAAGAAAAGACTAAAGGCAAGTGCATCGAGAGCACACTTACCTTTAACAAGGAGGATATAAAATTTCGAAGTCTCCTGAATTTGAAATTTCTCATTATTTTCCTCGAGAGAGTGTTTAAATAGTCTTATCTCGTTAGGGCCTTCGCCCTTTTAGTCTTTTCTAAATTTATTCTGTAGGATCACTTATTTTTGTGTACGTGCAAACCTCAGCGCCCTCGCCCTTGGTGCTTCGACGAAAAGGAGTTGCTGATTTCCAATTAGTTTCCCTAAAAATATATCTAAATTTACAAAACTTAGGATCGATAACAGATCCATGAGCTTTAGACAAAGCTGATGATCGTAATTGCATTTCTGAAGCTGTACTAAAAAACTTATTTCCGGCAGTACCTCCAGTTGGCACTCCTGTTGTTCCGTTCAGAACAAAGTCAGAAGAGGCTTGCGTGTCACCGCAGACAACAAATCTTTCAACAGATAACTCAGCTCTGTCGGTATAGATTTTACCAAGCATGTTCGCCTCATTAAAATCCAGACCTGTTCTATTATTATCTAAAGAATTATATCCCGTTAAATCTGTAACTAAAAAGGGAATCGCTGCAGCCTCTGTTGAAACAACAAAATAACCTTCTCCATCTGGAATTTCAGTTCCACGGTAGCAAATATCAACAAAATATGATCCTGTGTAGGCTTCTGTCATAAACTGTGTCGACAGATCATAAATTTTTCTATTCCATGAATCTACTGAAGAGTAAACACTCTGAAAAGCGGGTCCTGAAGCTTTTTTCTTTTCTGAAGGCAGTGCAACTTCTGTATCATATAGCTTTGCTTTCAAAGTAATTTTATTAATGTAAGTCTCCCCTTGACCACCCTTATCGATACACACGCAATCGGTATTACAATTTTCTTTGGCATTGGCACAAGAAGACGGCGTACAAAATCCATTCTCTTTCTTCCCGCCAAAATAACAGATACTGTTTTGCAAAAATGCCGAAGCAACACCGGCGTTACAAGCGTAAATATCTGGTCCGCTTGAAAAAATTTTCGATTTAAATCTTAACGAAATGGCGTCCGCCTTATCGGTTAAAAAAACACCTATCATTAAAAGAACTGCTAATACAAATTTGCTACTTTGTGAAAAAATATTCATAATTATTCTCCTTTTGTGGAATTCAATTAGACCAATTCGAAGAAAAAGTCCAATTAGTTAAGTTTCCTTAACAGAAATATTGAAAAAAGTAGGTTTATGCAAAAAAAGCGAAATCATCACATTTGGTCTTGTAGAATCAAATTCCTTAATTCTTTAAAACACTTAGGGAGAACAAAGGTCCTGTCTTGCAATCTATTAATCCAGATAATGTCCAATGTCGTTCCTACGACGAAAATGCCATCTGATTGAAATAACTCATCTTTAGTTAATCTCTTTGAAGATATTTTTCTAATCGAAAGCCTTTGGGCACTGAATTCTTTACACTCTAGCAGCTCTGCGAGTCTAGACAGAGTTGTTCCTTTTAGTGTGTAATCAAAACTAGGATGAAATAACTCTTCACCTATTAAACAAACAACATTCTCGGTATAACTTTCAGAAATCAATTCATTTTCAGTGACCCCAAATACAAAATCAAAATTCTGATCTTCACACTCTTTTTTCATCAAGACATTGGGAAGATAATTTAAACTCTTCGTCTGCGCCCAAAATCCTTCTTTTGGTGGCAGCAGACTCCAGCCTGCTCGTGCTCCTCCGTCAATTAATTGCTGAGCCACTTCTTTTAGCTCAGTGGTGACAATATAAACCTGAGATCCAATTGTTTCTTTTGGGCTTACGCCAAAATTCCCTGGTCCCCGAGTCACAAAAACCCTAATCATCCCTGTAGTTTTATTTGCCAGGATTACTAGATCTCGTATTTTTTTTTCTAAGTCCGTTCTTAACAGAGGTATCGTTAAAAAAATTTTTTCTGCACTTTGAAAAAGTCTATCTAGATGTTTATCTAGCAACCATATCTTATTGTTTTTCCATTTTATCGCTTCAAAAACCCCATCACCACGATGAAATCCATGATCATCAAGAGGCACCAGCATCCATTTAGGATCGGTTGTCATTTGATTAAAATAAGATGAATAAAAACTAAAATATTTTTGCTGATATGGCCAAGATGGTAATTCAATATTTGTCATATATGTTAGTCATTCTAAAAAAAAAATTAGACCCAGACAATCTAGAAATCTAGATTGACCAATTTAATTGGTATGATGACAATATTTCAAAAAAGGGGACTTATGAAAAAACAATTGCTATTGAGTTTATTTTTTATTTCACTCTCTCTACTTAGCTGTTCTGCAAAATCTAAAAAACCTGAAAAGGCCCAACCTACATTAACTTCCGTACAAAGCACTCCTGCAGAAATCAGCTCAGCCTCTGTAGCGTCAACTCCAGCTCTTTCGAGTCCACTTCCCGCGCCAAGTTCTTCCAAGGAGACTCCTCCGCAAATACAAAATTTAATGAGTCTTGTCACGACCTCTAGTTCAACAAAAGAATTAACTGATCTTAAGGAAACCTTGAAAAAAGCCGAGGTTGTTGCCCTTCACCTCCCCACCTCAGGTATTTCTGCAGAAAAGGCTCTGGGCTGGTTAAAAAATGGAAATATTCGTTTTACAAAGGGCTATTTTAGACATGATGGCGCTAGCAAAAGAGACATCAATAGGCTGGCCGCCAAGCAAGCACCTCACTCGATTGTTCTTTCCTGCAGTGATTCAAGAGTTCCCCCCGAGGTCGTCTTTGACCAAAAACTTGGAGAAATTTTTGTTGTTCGAACGGCAGGGCAATCTTTAGACAATTCTTCTATTGCCAGTATTGAATATGCTGTTGAGCACCTTCATAGTCAGTTACTTGTTGTCATGGGACACACCTCTTGTGGCGCCGTAAAAGCGGCAGTTTCAACAGCCCCTGGAGGAGATATTGGCAGTCCCTATCTCAACGCCCTTGTTGCCGATATCCAGCCACGTATCAGCACCAAGGCTAATGCCAAACATTCTGAAAATTACCTAACTGAAAGTTGGGAGAACACGCAAGGTGCCGCCAAAGCGCTTTTAGAAAAATCGAGCATTGTTAGAGAGGCTGTAAAATCTGGACATCTTCACCTCACAACGGCCCTTTATCATTTAGACTCCGGAGCTGTGGAATGGGGAAAAAAGTGATTAAAATCCAATCACTTTTGATGGTAAAAAATTTAGGGAGTTTTTGAAGTCGGTTTGATCTTTACAAAGTTTGTGATAGTGTCCTCCTTAAAAAAGGATACTTATGAAAAACATTTTACTTCCTGTTATTTTAGCCTTTGCTTTTCAATCTCCCATAGCTTTAGCTCAAGAGGCCTTTGAGCAAACTTCTGAGTGTTCACTTTTTGAAGAAATTGTGACCCAAGTTGAACAACAAGTAGACTCTTTAATCTGGCAATATAAACTTGCCAAAAGTAATAGCTCTGGCAATCTCAAAAATCTTGAATCTCAATTAAATAAAGAAAAAGAAAAACAAATTTATTTTCAGCAAGTTCTTGCTCAATGTCTTAAAGATTAATTTTCAATAATCCGTGATAAAGCCAATGCGAGGGCACAAAAACAGAAAAATCGAAAAATTATATGAATTACTTCGGGGCTTAGAAAAAAAAGTGTCTTCGAATGATTTTTTGAATGAAATGGATTTTCTTTTAATTAAAGATATTTTGTTATCGTTACAAAGTGAGAGTGATGTTGAAATTCTAAAAATCCACTCTCTCTATTATCACCTTCATTCACAGATGACTTTACAGGAATTAACAAATTGGTTACTTCCTGTTGAACGGTATTTAAAAAAAGATTTAAAAGACGAAGACTTTCTTATTTTTAATAAAGATCATCCTGACAGAAAAGAAAAATCTAAAACCCTCCCCTTGATACTTATCCTGGATCATGTTCGCAGTAGCTTTAATGTGGGTTCTATTTTTCGAACAAGCGAGGCCTTTAATTTAGAAAAAGTTTACCTTGTAGGTTATACCCCTGATCCAACCAATGCTAAAACAAATAAAACAACTCTTGGCGCTCATGAGCATCTGCCGTGGGAAACAGTTCCTAAGGCCCTTCCCCTGATTCAAGAATTACAAAACCAAAACTACCAAGTGATTGCTGCGGAAACGACTTCCCATGCGGTTCCTCTGGGCCTACCCTTTCCAAAAACAAAAGTGGCTTTTGTTTTTGGAAACGAACGCTTTGGGTTAGATCCAGAAGTCATCGCAGCCTGCAACGAGACAAGAGTCCTCGCTCTTCGAGGTTATAAAAATTCTTTAAACATTGCCAATTGTGCCTCCATATTTATATATGAATTCTATAAACAATGGTCGGCAAATGGCTAAGTCTTTTGGATTTCAACCTATCGGTTTTTTTAGAGGTCATTCAATAAATAGTTACGATTTACCCAGACAACCTGCAGATCTGAACATTGACTTGCAAGCTACAAGTGAAACCGACATGACTTTTTCCTACATAGAACTTTTGAAAAATCAGCAATTCGAACAAGCCCTGGAAAATCTCAACGGTTTTTCTAGAATATGGGTTCTCTTTCATTTTCACAAAAATCAAACTTGGTTACCAAAAACTCTGCCTCCTCGGGGAAGCGACACAAAACTTGGTGTTTTTTCAACAAGATCTCCTTACCGTCCTAACCCTATTGGGTTGAGCTGCCTTAAGTTGATTAAAATAGAGAACTTGAAACTCTATGTCTCTCCTTCAGACATTTTAGATGAAACTCCCATCCTAGATATCAAGCCCTATATTCCCGAACATGATTCCTTTCCCACTTCTCAAGTTGGGTGGTTGGAAAATATTGAAAAATCCAAATTCACACTAGAATTCTCTGATCTTGCACTCAAACAGCTAAAGTATTTAAATACCCAACACCAACTTAATTTGATTCCTTTTATTCGAAGATCGTTAGAATACGACCCTTTAAATTCTGACAAAAAAAGACTCCTCAAAATAAATCACATTTCAAGAAACGAATCATCAAGCGTACTTTGTTATCGTACTTGGCGAATTCAATTCCAAATCAACTCAATCTCTCAATGGGTTTCCATTCAATCCATTTTTTCTGGTTACAAGGAAAATGAACTCCTTCTTGGTCACAACGATTTCAACGATATCTATAATGATAAAAGAATCCATATTGAATTTAATAATAACGTGTTTGAAAAATCATAAAAAGAGGCTACGGAAAAGAGACATCTTATGAGACTTTATCAAATACGGTTTCAAGATGTTTTTCTATTTGATGTAAACTTTTTTTTTCCTCAAGAAACTTAATTTTACTTAATAATGGTGCGCTCAGCACCACTCGAGCTAGACCTCCCAATAGAAACAAAATAATATAATTCGAATAAGTAGAGGAGAATGATTTTAAAAACATCGCGCCAATGAAAGTTCCAAAAATGGCTGCCGTCGACATAAAAAAATTATACAAGGATACAAAGGGAATTTTTTCTTTCAAACTTATATCTTTGAACAGAATCAGTTGCGTCCCTACTTCGTAACAGGCCCAGGCCACTCCACTGAAAAACTGAAGAAATAAAATAAAGATAAAATCATTGGAAACTCCCCAAAACATGGGCCCAGGAGAAATACAAAAAACTCCCCAAAAAAAGACACTGTAGGAAGTAATTTGCTTATTGTACTTTTCTAAAAACCACGAGCAGATCAACTTTCCAACCAGCAAAGCAACCAAAGAACCCATATAATGAGAATAATCTAATTTTAATTGGGCCAAAAGAAAGGGATTTACAAAAGGGGCAGAGATAAAGACCGAAGTGTAAAATGGGAACAAGAGTAGTAACAAACTTCGCGTTTCAGATTTTTTACCTAAAAATTTTATCGAGTCTAAAAAAGAAAATTTTTCTGATTTCAAAACCTTATTCCATTCGGGAAAGTATACCTTTTGACTAAGAACAACTCCTGAAAGAAGACGGCAACTAAAAGCCAAAAAAAACAAAGTTCCAAAGACGCTAGAAAAGGGCATAAAATCCACTTTATGATTTAGAGCCAAGCCCCCACCCACGAGACCAATAAGAATACCTACTTGGGATATTTTTGACCTTAAGGAAAAATACTTATTCTTTTCCTGCTCTGGAATCAGATGACTCATCCAGTAAGTCCAAAAAGGATTAATTGAAAAACCACTAGCCCAATACAAAGTAAAGACTAGAAATAAAATCCAAAAATCTGGTTTGTAACTTGATGAAAAATACACCAAAGGAAGAAACGCCAAGGATTGAATCATCACGGTTGCCACGATCCAGCTCTTTGGATTACCTATTTTTTGAATCCACTTTGGAGTAAACAATTGAATAAAAGCCCCCGAAACAAGAGGCAAGCTCGTCAGGATTCCCGCTGCCACGTCCCCCAATCCAAGACTTAATGCATAGGCTGGCAAATAGGACTCACCAGCACCGACCATCAAAGAGTACAGTAAGGCATCAAGCAAACTGAGGCGAATGGATTTATCAATACTCTGATCACTCTTTTTATTCATTTTTATAGGTTTCTTGTTGGTTTTATGATTTGATCACTACTCGGTATTTTTTTAAAGGAGATATATGGATTGGACCATTTTTTTTAGCACTTTTATAACTATTTTTCTTGCTGAAATGGGTGACAAAACCCAATTTGCGGCCTTGGCCGCGGGATCTAAAACCGATTCAACGATAAGTGTCTGGCTTGCCGTTGTCCTGGCTTTAGGTCTAGCAGGCACCCTAGGAGTTTTTTTCGGAAAATATATCGGAGGCATAATCCATCCTGAATACTTAAAATACCTTTCAGGAGGATTGTTTATCGCCATAGGAATTTATATTCTTTTACAGAAAAACTAAAAATATAATCGAACAGAAACGCGTTTTAATTAAACTCTACCCAATAGTGGCAATGAGCTGAGCGATCAGTAAAGACACCACGCTCATGACTTTAATTAAAATCGCTACGCCAGGGCCTGAGGTATCTTTGAAGGGATCGCCAACAGTATCCCCTACGACTGCAGCTTTGTGGCAATCAGATCCTTTTGGATGTCCTGGCATTCCACCTTTTTCAATATATTTTTTGGCATTATCCCAAGCCCCGCCCGCATTGGCCATATAAAGAGCCATGGTGGCTCCCACAGCTAAGGCTCCAGCCAAGGCTCCAGCTAAAACTTGAGGTCCTAGGATAAATCCAATAAGAACGGGTGCGAGAACCGCGACCATTCCAGGGAAAACCATTTGTTTTAAGGCCGCAAGAGTTGCAATATCTACGATTTTTGCTGGTTGTGGCTCTGCTTTTCCCTCTAATAAACCGGGAATTTCTTTAAATTGCCTTCTGATTTCTTCAACAATATCCCCAGCCGCTTTACCCACAGCCGTCATCGTGGAAGCTCCTACAAGGAAGGGTAAAATAGCGCCAATAAGTATTCCAATGAGGACTCCAGAGGAGGTCAAATCCATGGAAATTTTTGCCAGACCTGCTTCAATTCGGAAATGATTTACTTCCATATTAAAGGCACTAAACAACGCAACCACAGTTAAAATGGCAGAGCCGATAGCAAAGCCTTTTCCAATGGCTGCAGTGGTGTTTCCAACAGAATCTAGTTCATCAGTGATAGCTCGCACCTCTTTACCTAAACCGCTCATTTCAGAAATGCCGCCTGCATTATCTGCAATAGGTCCGTAGGCATCCACCGTCATCACCACAGCTGTTCCTGCTAGCATCCCAACCGCTGACAATGCAATTCCGTAGAGTCCTAAATACCTGTCTGCGACTCCAGCAGCTACGACAACAATCAAAGTTGGCAGAGCAACTGATTCCATTCCCACAGCCAAGCCACGAATGACATTTGTTGCTGGACCGGTCAAAGAGGCTTGGCAAATTTTCTTAATTGGCCCCATGGAGGTGTAATAGTCAGTGATGAGTCCAATGAGAGCTCCACCAATGGAGCCTGCAGCGAGAGCGATAGTTACATTTTGAGAAACACCCCATACTGGCATTAATACCCAACTTGCAAGAGTAAGCAAAACAGGGGGCATGATCAGCGCAAATCTAAGAATTGCCGCCGGAGCAAAAAGTGAACGACAAGCACGAGTAATAAAAATAACAACAATAGAAATAATTAACCCGATGGCAGATAAAACCAAAGGAAGAACAATTGCAGCATTTCTTAAAGTGGTTTCGGTTCCACCTTCTATTAACTGAGAGATGGATGTTGAAGGGATGGTAAAAGCAATGGCCATAGCGGAAACGATTGCTGCCACCATAGATTCATAAATATCGGCACCCATTCCTGCCACATCGCCAACATTATCACCGACATTGTCCGCAATAACTCCTGGGTTTCTAGGATCATCTTCAGGAATTCCTTGAATGACTTTCCCTGCAATGTCTGCTCCTACATCCGCTGCTTTCGTGTAAATCCCCCCACCAATTCTGGCAAATAAAGCGATGGATGAGGCTCCCACGGCAAAAGCGTGCAAAACTGTAGCTACTATTTTTTGATCTTTAAATATACAATACAAAACTCCCAAACCTATAAGTCCAAGACCGGCAACAGACAAACCCATTACCGCGCCACCATCGAGGGCAATCAATAGGGCCGCAGACTTGGAGCCCGTTGTCGCCGCCTGAGTGGTTCTAACATTGGCGTAGGTGGCTGCCTTCATTCCAAAAAAGCCTGCGAGTAAACTTAAAAAAGCACCCAATAAGAAAAAAACAGAGGCTTCAAAACCAAGGCTGAAATACAAAGCCGCACCCACAATCAAAGAGTAAATAGCGAGAACTTTGTATTCCCTCACCAGAAAAGCCATAGACCCTTCTCTGATATAAGTTGAAATACGGTTCATTGTTTCATTGCCAGTGGGATTCGCTTTCATTTTAAAGTAAAGAAAAATGGCAACCACTAACCCAACGGCACCTGCAATTGCAGGAAGCTGTAACAAAGAAGAATCTGTCAAATTCACTAAGCCCACCAAACTCATCATTTTATATCCACCTTTTATATCCACCTAATAGACGTCATTTTTATAATTAATTGAATTCCTAAAAAGCCTTAAGAAACAAAATTTGTCAATCTTATATTAACTTAGATTTCTATTTCAAAAACTAGAGGGTAATGATCAGACCCCCTACAGCTGTCTAAAATTTGAGCTGAGTTAACTTGAACACCTTTAAAAAATAAATGATCCAGTTTTAAAAGTCGATGATCTTTAAAAAACTGACAGTGTTTTAATCCGATTTTTTCCAATCCTGTAAGAAGTTGGTGCCACCTTTTGAAATTCCAAGTGTTAAAATCACCAGCAAGAATGATTTTCCCCTGATGATGAGCCATTTTCTCGAGAAGCTCTTCCAGAAAATATTTGAATCTCACCGTCGTCGTAAAATTGACGAAATGGGTAGAGACCAATAAAAGATCAAAATCTTTGTTTTCCACAAATAGGCTGACTTTCGGAGTCCAAAAAAATAATTCTTGTTCAGCGCTTCGAACCAATCTAGGGTTTTCTATTGGAATTCGACTTCCAATGGCCACCCCGGTTTTAATCAGATTATGTTTATACTCAAAACTACTTCCAAGAACCCAGGATATATTTGGATCAAACTTAAGTACCTCTAGAACTAAATCAGAGGTAACTATTTCTTGAAGAAGGAATAAATCGCAATCAGAAAAATAATGCAAAAATTCTGACTTAAATTCTTTTCGAATACCTTTATAGATATTCCATACCAAAACTTTTAATTTGTTTTTATTTTTAATTGGTTGACCAAACTCGATAATTTCATCAGTCATGCTGACGTGATTAAAAAAGACCATAATAAACTCATCATAGACTTGAAAAGAAACTCAGTGCAATTAAAAATCAGCAATCATCGTAGCCAATTCAGGATAATCAATAAAAGGATTTCGATTCCCTTGAGTTTTATAAATTTCTTCATTACGAGTGATTTCCTCTTGGTCTACCGGATATTCAGCGTTCCACTTTTTGAGATAGATCTCTTCCTCTGGATCAATAGGCAAGTCAAACCTAATTGAAAAATAAAATAACGCCCTTGCCACTCGACCCTTATGTGGATTCGGCGGTTCAAAAACCTCTCGACGAGAGACTTTACTTTCTCCATAGCGTGATTGTCCACATTTTAAGGGCCTTAAATCCCTAATCACTTCACCAAACTGATTGTTACTTCGAATCTCATTCAGTTGAGAATCCGTTGGAAATAGATGGTGCAAATCTGCTTTTTGAAATTCCTTATCATATCTGCTATTAAATCGACTTTGTGGCCAAGTATGCTCCACATTGATCACATTGTAATCTGGAACTGTTTGAGGAGCAGGCCCTCGCCTTCCTCTGAATTCATTTTGTCCATAGTACTTATTGCAATAGGCTTCTTTGATTAAGTACTCATTTTGTTGCTTTACCAAATAAAGATATCCCATCAAGTAAATTCTGGCCCTTTCGTACCCCAAGGAGACATGTTGATAGCAATTTCTTCTGTCTGCTGGACAACGCTCGGTTAAGGTATCCAGCTTCCCAGGATTTAAAATATGATAATTTCTAAGAATACTTTTTAAAACATATTTTAAGTTTTCATCTTTAGAACTAATTTGAAGAGCTGAATAAAAATTTTGAGAATAATAAGGTATATATTGACTCGAGGGATTTCGAAAGGGGTTTCGCGGCTGGAGTGCAAACGATTCAAGTGAAACCGCTAAGGTCACCATTAGAAAAACGGTTAATAACATTGGCCTTAGAATCAAAGCAGATTTAAATCGCCTTATAATAATTCCTATTACACGCATTTTTACTCCCGTAGTTAAGCATTGAAGGTGCTTTATAGAAACGCCAAACCTTGATGAAGGAACAGTTACACTTATTATACTTCATCTATTATTGGCATATACCGGTTGTTCTTGAACGGGAGACTATTAATAAGAATTTAAAAAGACAACTTAATTTATGACTCTTTGTTATTTTTGCAATGAGGCATTATGAACCTCGAGACAGTTGTTGAAACCATTTAAAAGTGGATCCACATATTTCCTCAATTTCTTGATGTCGGGGGGTCCATCCTAAATCTTTAGAAATCTTAGAAACATCGGCAACCACAGAAGCGGGGTCACCAGCCCTTCGATTTCTTATCTCGTAGGGGATTTTGTTTCCAGTGATAGTTTCTATGGTTTTTATGATTTCAAAAACAGAATAACCTTTTCCATAGCCACAATTATATACCTCTTGAATAGGCTCCCCCATCGTTTGAACGATTTTCTCTGCAGCTAAAATGTGAGCCTGAGCCAAGTCCTCGACATGAATATAATCCCTTACCCCTGATCCATCGGGGGTTGGATAGTCGTTTCCAAAAACCTCAACGACTGAAGTTTTCCCCAAGGCCACCTCACAAACATTTTTAATTAAATTAAATGAATTTATTGTTCGTTGCCCTAATTTTAAATCGCCACTGGCCCCGGCCACATTGAAATATCTCAAGGAAACAAAGCTCAAAGACCTTGCCTTTCCTTGGTCAAATAGAAGTCTCTCTGAAAAATATTTAGATTCGCCATAGGGATTTATTGGAAAACAGTGATCAGTCTCAACAACTAAAGACTTCTGGGTGTCCCCATAAACTGCCGCTGTGGATGAGAAAATAAATTTCGAAACACCGGCTCTTTCACAACACTGCAAAAGGTTCAAAGCTCCAAGAAAATTATTGTCAAAGTAATCTAACGGATTTTTAACCGATTCAGGGGCATTAAGTTTCGCCGCAAAATGCATAAGCACATCTATTTTATTATCCTTCATCACTCTCGCGGGCAGCTCCCGATCCCTAACATCCCCTAGAACAAATTTGCATTTAGGATGCAAAGATTCTTTAAAACCCGAAGAGAAATTATCATAGACAACAACAAAATGACCCTGCTCAATCAATCGATGACTGACAAAGGAACCAATATAACCTGCTCCACCTGTAACTAACACATTCATATGAACATCCTCAAAGGTCCTGGTACCCCGTTCGCTTGCTACGCATATCAGAAGATTGCTGATTTTTCCAATCTTTAAAAAGATTTTCGCGCCTGCGCTCACCAAGAAAAAGAAGAATTGATAAACTAGCTACAACACGGGCGATAACCACTTTTTTAGTAATTCAGGTGCTAGCCTTCGTCGATGAATCTGATCCTGTAGTTGATCGTCGCCGATTTTACCGACATGGAAATATTTGGCTTCTGGATGAAAGAAATAAAAACCGCTCACCGAGCTTGCTGGCCACATGGCTGCTGATTCTGTGAGTTTGACTCCGATTCTCTGGTCCACATTGAGTAGCTTCCATATATCAAATTTAGCCAAGTGATCTGGACAGGCTGGGTATCCCGGAGCTGGCCTAATTCCACGATATTTTTCATTCACCAAATCCTGTGGGCTAAGATTTTCATTTTTTCCAAAATCGAAAAAAGTTCTGACTTTTAGATGAGCCCATTCGGCTAAAGCCTCTGCTAAGCGATCACCAAGGGCCTTTACCAAAATAGAGTTGAAGTCATCATGATCTTTTTCAAATTCAGAAGCCATGATCTCAATCTGAGGTCCAGCGCTCACGACAAAACAACCTAAATAATCTTTTTCAGAACCAGGACTGATAAAATCACTTAAAGAATAATGGATACCCTGATTGACTTCATTTTTCCTTTGCTGGCGCAAAAAATGAAATTCCGTTGTTTGTCCCTCGGGGCCTTCAAGAATAACCGTTTCATTTTCGCTACGCGCTGGAAAAATACCTATGAGCACTTTGAGGTTTAGATTTTTCTTCGTCTGCCAAACTTGTAACATATCTTGGGCCGAGGCAAAAAGTTTTTGAGCTTCCTCACCTGTTTTTGGATTTTGAAAAATCTGAGGATATAAGCCCTTTAATTCCCAAGCCCAAAAAAATGGAGACCAATCAATATAAGGAAGGACTTCTTCAATGCATGGATTCCATTCAAAAATCCCCAGCCTTTCTGGTTTTTCGATTTGCGCTTTCTCAGAAACCCAAACAAATTTATTTTGTCTAGCTTCTGACAAAGAAATCATATCATTTTTTTTATCTTTTTGATTTCGAAAGTAACTCTCGCGGATTTCCTTATACTCTTCCTTAATTTTCAAGCGGTGCTCTTCTTTCTTAGAACCCAACAACAAAGAACAAGCTTCCATGACCAGAGAGGCATCACTGACATGAACCACCGGACCAGGATAATGAGGATCAATCTTGACGGCGGTATGAACTTTGGATGTGGTAGCCCCGCCAATTAATAAAGGGATTTCAAAAGCATGATCCCTTAACTGGTCGGCATTAAAAATCATTTCTTCCAGGGAAGGGGTAATCAATCCTGATAAACCTATAAGATCGGCTTTATGCTTTTTGGATTCTTCTATTATTTTTTGAATGGAAACCATCACTCCCAAATCAATAACTTTAAATCCATTACAAGAAAGGACAACTCCCACAATATTTTTTCCGATATCATGAACATCTCCTTTAACCGTTGCAATAACAAAAACAGGGGCCTCTGATTGTGAAACTAAAGGGTCTTTTTCTTGCTCGATAAAAGGCTCTAAATAGGCAACCGCTTTCTTCATTACCCGCGCACTTTTTACCACTTGGGGTAAAAACATTTTCCCCTGGCCAAAGAGCTCGCCAACGATTTTCATGCCTTTCATTAAAGGACCTTCGATCACTTTCAAAGGAATGGTCAATTGCAAACGTGCAGCTTCCGTATCTATTTCAATATGGGTATCGATGCCCTTAACCATCGCGTGGGAGATCCGTTCTTCCAAGGGCAAAGATCGCCAATCTTCTGTTTTTTTTGTTTTTTCACCCGAATCATTTGATTTGATGAAGAATTCCGCATAATGAATTAGCTTTTCAGATCCATCCTTTGAGGTATTTAAAATCACCTCTTCACACAAACTTTTTAATTCAGGTTTTATATTTTCATATATTTCCAACATCCCTGCATTGACAATGCCCATATCGAGCCCCGCTTTGATGGCATGGTACAAAAAGACGCTATGGAGTGCTTCACGAATATGATTATTGCCACGGAATGAAAAGGATAAATTTGAAATGCCTCCCGACACCAAACAGCCCGGACAGGCTAACTTAATTTGCCTCACTGCTTCGATAAAATGAAGAGCATAAGCATTGTGCTCTTCCATCCCTGTAGCAATGGTTAAGACATTCGGATCAAAAATAATATCTTCGGGCCTAAACTGCAATTTTTCAGTGAGTAATTTGAAGGCTCTTCTACAAATAATTAATTTCTCTTCAACCGTCACCGCCTGTCCTTTTTCATCAAAGGCCATCACGACAAGGCTAGCACCATATTGTTTAACCAAACTTGCTTGTTCTAAAAACTTTTGCTCACCTTCTTTTAAGGAAATAGAGTTGACCACACTTTTCCCCTGCAAGCACTTGAGACCAGCCTCAAGAACCTCCCACTTTGAAGAATCAATCATAATGGGGATTTTAGAAATTTCGGGCTCAGACATGATTAAATTTAAAAAACGAGTCATCATCTGTTGCGAGTCCATCATCCCTTCATCGAAGTTAACATCCAAGATGTTCGCTCCATTTTCCACCTGTTGTCTGGCAACAACCAAAGCTTCATTCATTTTATTTTCTTTGATCAATTTAGAAAATTTGGGAGACCCTGTCACATTGGTTCGCTCTCCTACCATTAGAAAAGAACGCTCGCCCGAAGTGGGAGAATCTAGTGGTTCTAGGCCTGAAAGTTTTAAAGATAAAGATCGAGGCTGCCACGTGTGAGGTTGATCTTTTTTAATTCTTTCCGCAATAGCCCTGATATGCAAGGGTGTGGTTCCACAGCAACCACCAACAATATTTACAAATCCGGCAGCGCTCATCTGACCAAGCTCAAAGGCAATCGATTCGGGAGTCTCATCATAACCTGTTGGAGACAAGGGGTTTGGCAGCCCCGCATTGGGATAGCAGCTGATATAGCAATCGGCTATTTGGCTGAGCTCTTGAATGTAAGGCTTCATTTCTTTTGCGCCCAAGGCGCAATTGATTCCGACACTCAATGGTTCCGCATGCATGATGCTATACCAAAAAGCCTTGATCGTTTGACCCGAAAGAGTTCTTCCTGAAAGATCCGTGATGGTAACTGAAATCATCAACGGAAATTTAACTTCAGATTTTTGTTGAACCTTTTCAATGGCAAATAAACAGGCTTTTAAATTTAAAGTATCAAAGGTGGTTTCTGGCAATAAAATATCCACCCCAGCTTCTAGCAAGCACTCAACTTGTTCCTGATAACATTTGACTAAATCATCAAAACTGACAGCCCTGTATTCAGGTCGTTGAACATCAGGAGAAAGCGAGGCCGTTTTACTGGTAGGACCAATGGCACCTGCAATATAGGTTTTTTTTCCTGTCTGTTTGAAAAAGATTTCTTGGGCTTCCTTGGCCACCTTCACCGCTGCTAAATTGAGGTGACGCACCTCTTTCTCAAGTCCATAATCAGCTTGGGATAAGCTGTTGGCATTAAAGGTATTCGTCTCAAGAATGTCGGCCCCTGCTTCCAAATATTCTAAGTGAATCTGTCGAATGACCTCTGGCCGAGTCAGACATAATAAATCATTATTTCCTTTTAAATCTTTTCCATGTTTTTCAAAATAGCCTTTTCTAAAATCTTTTTCTTCCAAACTGTATTGTTGAATCATCGTTCCCATGGCACCGTCGAGTATCAAAATTTCTTTATTTAATTTCTCTTCGAGTTCTAAGAGGACAGAATTTTTCTTAAGAAAAGCTAACATTTCACTTCCTTGAACTAATTAATTGAATTTATTATTTAATTTTATGAACCAAATCGAGAACCAAGTTGGTGTCATTCATAATATAAAAATGAATATTTTTTTCACCTTTATTGACTAAATCCTCAACCTGTTTTTGAGCCCAAGATAAGCCAATTTCTTCTGCCGATCCAGGAGTCTCTAAAATTTCATCGACAAGATCTTCTGGTAAATCAACATTAAATGTCTTGGGAATTGATTTTAACTGTACCGCACTCCGAATGATTTTTAAACCTGGTACAATGGGAACTTGGATACCAGCTTCGAGACAGGCGGCTTTAAATGAATAAAAACTTTTATTATCAAAAAACATCTGTGTCACTATGTAATCAGCACCCGCATCCACTTTCTTTTTTAAATTCAAAATATCCGTCTTAAAATTGGCAGCTTCAAAATGCTTTTCAGGATAGCCAGCCACGCCAATACAGTAATCCAATGGAGCGCTATTTGAAATATCTTCTATAAACTTACCCTGTTTTAAACCATTTATTTGTTCTACCAAATCAGCAGCATACTGATTAACAGAGCGGTTTTTAGAAATTTCCTTACTATAATTCAGAGAATCTCCTCGCAGCGCCAAAACATTATGTATGCCTAAAAAATTAAGCTCAATCAATGCATCTTCCGTCTCTTCCTTCGTAAAACCCTGACATAAAATGTGCGCCACCGTATCAATGCGAAAGCGATTTTGAATGATCCCACAGATGCCTAAGGTCCCTGGTCTTTTGCGATAGGTCTTTTTTTGGATACTTCCATCGTTATTTTCAAGATAATAGGCACTGGAAGCATGACTGGTGACATCAATCCACTGAGGCTCCACATCTGAAAGCCCTTCGACGATATCGATTATATCTTTAACCGATCTTCCTCGCGGAGGAGGCACAATTTCATAGCTAAATTCAGGTCCTGAGTTTTTGGCTACCGTCTTATGAATATGATCTATCACTTTCATTTTTCTCTACATCCTCATTTAAATTAAATAAAAAAGAAATTTTCGTAAAAAAATACACTAATTTTTTTTTTCGCTGAATTCAATTTAAATTTTGAATTTAATTGATACCGTTGCAAAGTTGTTGGGAATTGTTTCCCATGATAACACTTTGAATCGATGTTACTAATTTCTGAAGATCATGAACTAAAACTTGAAGCATTTATAGTGTGTTTGTTTTGTACAGCAAAAAAGATATAGATTTAGTGGGGGTGGTTTTGCAATATTCAGATATCAAGCAAATTCTAAGCTACAATGAAATTTACCCAGGTGGATTCAAATACATCCACATGCACATCCACTTCATAGAAACTGAGTTAGCCAGGACCGTGTTGCAAATAACTTGCCCATTGGTACCACTTGCTCGGCAATAAAGACCATTGGATCCTGCGTTGGTCATTGCTTGGGCCCCACTGCAATGGACAACTATATCTGCCCCTGGTATTCCGGAACAGGAATACGAGGCTTCTGAGTTTGTAATCGCTTGAAGGTTGTCAATTTCACAAATTCCCATGCCATCAATCTTCGTTCCATTGCCAACTCGGATAGGACCTGCTTTGAAGTCCCCATTAACATGGAGTGTAGCTGACGGTGAGCTCGTTCCAATGCCAACGTATTCAGATGAAAAGTCACCGTAGATCAACGGAGTCGGCGTATTCGAATTGGCGATATAAAGCTTGTCGGACCCTATTTCATTTTCGCCCGCATGACTTCCAATAAAGACGTTTCTGTCCCCAGTCAGATTGTTATATCCAGCGTTTGCACCTACGAAAACATTGTTGTCTCCTGACGTCTTCCCGTAGCCAGCAGCATCCCCAACATACACATTGTAGGCTCCTCCCTGGTTGGCATTGCCGGCGGCGTGTCCGATTCCAACATTTCTGATTCCAGTTGTGACCCCATTTAACGCTCGATCACCTATGGCCGTATTATGATCCCCCGAAATATTATTATAAAGTGAGTTTGTACCAAAGGCCGCATTGTAGGTGCCAGTCGTCGTGAATTTCATTGACCCAGCACCAATCGCTGAATTGTAGGCGCCAGAAGATAGAGCGTTTAAAGCCGTATCACCTATCGCTGTGTTGGCCACTGAACTCGTTGTCGAACCCAAAGCCAGGTATCCGAGCGCTGTATTCAGGCTCCCATCCTGCAAGAGAAGTCCGGCATTAAAGCCGACTAATGAGTTTCTTATGCCACTCGTTGTCGCTGTTCCAGCTCCTGAGCCAAGCAAAGTATTAAAGGACGGAGCTATGCCTGTCAGTCCAATAAGGGAAGATCCACCACCGGCGGAAGAAAGGCATTTGCCGCCGCCAGCATCTGTGCAGATATCACCCGATGCATGAATTTGCCCCACCACGTCCAATCGCTGTGTCGGATTGGTTGTGCCAATGCCTACATTCCCTCCCATGAAACTTGCCGCGTTGCCAGCACCGGTCTGAGTCACCGCTAGAGCCGTCGATGCCGAATTCGAGTTGTTTGCTAAGGGCCCTGTCATCGTGCCCCCGGCTAGAGGTAATTTCGTCGCGTCGGTTGCGGTGATGTTTGTTAAATTAGATCCATCAATCGCCGGTAATTTATCTGAGGCTCCTACTTGAACTATTTTTCCCGTTGTGACCCCAACATCCACATTGATAGTTCCAGATGTGGTAATCGTGCCACCCGTAAGGCCGTTTCCAGCAGTTACAGACGTCACACCACCGCTACTGGTTCCAAATGTTTTCACCGCACCATCGTAATACTTCATCACATTAGATCCCGAGTCATACCAGATTTGTCCAGCAGCTAGGCCGCTGGTAGGATTTCCTGCAACGACAGGAAGTGCGACACTGCCGTTACTGGTAGTCTGCACATAGTTCGCTGCCGGAGTCGCTAGCAGTGTACTTAGATTTGTTAATTGAGTCGGATTCAGCGCTGGCGCAGCTACGGGATTACCACTGCCATCCACAGCTCGTAAGATATGGCTCGCTTCAAATTTATCTACCTTCTGTGCTTCAAGGGCATACATAGATTGAGGTACATAATTTAAATTCATTAGCGGCATTGCCTCATAGGCAGCCATAGTTTCATCTTTAAAATAAACCACCAACTTGCGCCCATCCGATGAATTGGGGGTGTAAGTAGTTCCTGTTGCGCAGAGAGTGGTATCCAAAGTCATCGTTTCACGATTTGCAAAAATACGGTCCACTTAATAAGTTGCCGCATCTAATCTTGTACCCGTGCCATCATTGAGAGTGAGGGCAAAAACTCCCGAAGATCCTGCCATATTCAAAGTTTGAATTTCTTCGTACAGCAAACAGTTCTCTGCGCCAGGAGAGCGAACTTGCAAACGAAATTGAACTGATGACCCTTCAAGGGGAGCTCCGTCGGGTTTAAAAATGCGACCTTGATAGGAAATGCCAGGGTTGTTGGCAAAACTAGTTTGCACTACAAAAATTGTAAACAAAAAGAAAAGTACTTTCATTGACTCGTTCTTTTCACTGGCCTGCTCCTTAATATTTCTCGCCAGAGGTGATGCGTCCGTTAACGTGCAAATAAACTTTGTAACCATTTTGAGTGGAAGCGAGTTGTTTATTAATTAACAAACCGGCTGATTGTTTAACTCGAAAGCCAGAGACCGCAGTAGAAACGTAATTGCTTGAACCAGAAACGTTTTCAAGAGAAGTGACTTTGCTAAACGGAACTAAAGGTACACCCGAACTGCCGTCAAGTGGCGTGACAGAGGTTATAGAAGCGTTCATATAGCAGCCCGACAATACAAATTGAAGAAGCAAAAAAACAAATAATCCTAAGATTTTCATACTTGTGATCTCTTTCGGCTTGAACCTTAAACATCTTTAGCTCAAAATTACGTTTGTCTCAAATTTTGACGAAATGATGAACACCTTCCAGTTTTGGGATCTTGTTATGAGAAAACTATCTCAATGTTGGAATCAGTTTCAAACTCGATTTTTTCGAATCCCAATATTGATGCCGAGAAGAATGTTTCTTTTTTCATTTGTTAGTCGAAGGGTCAAACTTTTCAGATCCCTAAATTGTTAGCACGAATATCTATTATCAACTCACGCGGCCTCGATTGAACGAACCAAGCATTGAATAGTGGTTTACACATGAGAGCCAATATGGCCCCTCAAAGAATCATTTATAGGAAGATCAAAGAACAAAAACTCACATCCTTGATCGGCACTGATTTTTAGGGACTTTTCCTCTTCTAGGGCCAGCGCATCACCTGGAGCTAATTGAAGATCATTAACTATGGGATCCCCATTTATTATTTGTAAATAATAACTCCGATCGAGATGAAGTGATTCTGCAAGTGAAACTCTTTCCTGAGACTTAAATCCATAAAGTTTAATATCTTGATGGATTTTTAAAGACTCTTTTTCCTGAGTTGGCGAAACCAATAGTGTTAATTTCTTTTCATCTAATGCCTGAGTAAAGGACTTTTGTTGATAAGATGGGGGCAGTTCTTTTTGATTAGGTTCAATCCAAATTTGTAACAGATGAGCTGGCGAATCCTTACGGTGATTAAACTCAGAATGTCTTACACCCTTTCCCGCTGTCATCCTCTGAACTTCACCAACACGAAGTAGTTCAGAATTTCCCAGGGTGTCCTTATGCTCCAAAGTTCCCTCAATCATATAGGTGATGATCTCCATATTTCTATGACTGTGTGTAGGAAAGCCAGATTCAGGCGCTATGAAGTCCTCATTGATAACTCTAAGAACACCAAAGCCCATAAATTGGGGGTCATAGTATTCTGCGAATGAGAATGAATGATAACTTTCTAGCCATCCGAGGTTAGCTTGGCCTCTCGTATTTGAGCGACGATGAAAGATCATAAAAACCTCCTATTTCAATTTAAACTTGAGAAAGTTTTTCCCACTTTACGTTGGCACCTGTCAACCGGTTGTCCCAAGGAATCAAATCCCATCAGGTCTTTTTTTTCCGTTAGCAATTTTGTTTAATTCAATTAATCTTTCATATGAATTTTTATCAAGAAATCCAAAGGAAGAACTGGGCGACCAACTTTGCCAAAGTAAAAAAATGTGAGGTTGCCAAATACCGACCAATATATCAGCTAAATCGACTATTTCCAATTCCACTTTCTCCCAGATCTCTTTGGCTGTCGCCACAACTTTTTCCTTTACTTCAGTCGTTAATTTCGAATCCTTGGAAACATATTCTGTTAAAAAGAATAATGTTGATGCCAGTTCAGTTAAATAGATCACTCGACGATCTCTAAGTTTAGAATCATTGCTATCAACTATTAAAGATAATTGGCTTAATTTGAATTTTAAATAAACAAAAATCTGGTCATTTTTGGAGGAAATTGAAGGAAAAGGCAATTCAATTCCCGAATTCTTTTGCAGCGTATCTGCAACTCTAAAAAGTTGTGAAAGTCTTTGCCCTTGAATCAAAGGTTCTTCTGAAGAACTTAGTGATTCATTGATTTCAGCTCTAATGAACTCACTGATCTTCATTATTTTTTGAACATCTCTTTGGTAGTGTTGTTCAAATATTTGGCTACTCATTCGACGATTCGCAAAAGCGCGTGCGTTTGGTATACTTACATTTATTATACTAAGAAGGTTACGATAAAGTGAGATAGCAATATCCGGCGTTCTTGCTTTTTTTCTCAAATTTTTATAGGAAAACATAAAAAGAAATTGGGGTCGCAACCTTAACAGGTGTCTAATGTGATCTATGAATGGCGAAAATCCAGTTAGGTTTATTGAGTACTCATTAAAGTAATGTTTAACCAAAGTATCAATCATTGGAGAATCATTGATTATTTTGAGTTCATAATTTAGAAAAACTAACAATAAATTTCTATAAATTTCGAACTCAAAATCCGTCCATTTTTTTTTAAATCGACGCTCAACAGCCGATATTAATTCAGTCAAATTTGCTTGTTTAAAGATCTGCTCAAATTGAGTTTCGAATTCTACCAATCTCCCTTCCAATCTTTCCAACTCTAAATCATCTCCATTTTTTGAACTTGTGCCCCCCGAGTTCTTCTCGATTTTTTCAATCCAACGTTTTTGGACTTCTTCAAAAAAAGGCTTCATACTTCGCTCTAGTTCAGTCAATTTCGATTCGACGTCGAGAGATTTATCTGATTTTAGTGGAATAGTTGAACGTATTTTGCTTTTTAAATTTATTTTTGGTTCATAGTAGTGGGTACAACTTTGGTCACCAAAAACAAGTGCGGTCGTAAACTGCATCAAAATCGAGAATTTAATAACAGAAAATCCAAATTGAATTGCTATTCTTTTAATTAATCTCATGTTAAGTCCTTATATTCTCAAAAAGCATTTGCAATAATTCCAAACTTCTTGGAATTAATTTTCCATGTGTGCCAACCGGACTGATGCTAACAGAGAGTAGTGCGATTATCTTGCCAATTAGGAATACTGTTAAAAGGCAAAGTGGAGTAAGAGGGCTCCCAGAATGAGATGCAAGGCTTGACATCTGTCATAGAAATTGACATCGATTTTTTTGGTTTTTTAGGAGTTTTGAACTTTAACTTTTCTCGTTATTGGTCTGACTCCATCTTAAGTCTTCAAATACAATCCCTATTCTCTCCAAAAGTTGGCCTACTTTTTGAATTTATTATTTGGGAATGATTAAATTATATAAATTCGGTATCAACTTATTTTTTTTAATACTTAGTATTTGTCTTTCTGGCTATGCCAAAGAAACCGCCATGGAGAATTGCTCTTTCAAGAATTTAAATGACCGTCTAGGACCCATTAGGGATCAAAGTGACATGGGTTGGTGTTTTGCCAATACCGCAGCTGATTTATTGACCTACGCACATAGAAATGAAATTGAATCGTATTTAGCCGCTCAAGACCAATTGATTCAAAAGGAAATCAAGAGTGTATCCACCATGGCTCCTGCTGGGTCTGAATATCAGGTCTCTGCCATTTTTACTGCACTCAATTATCAATGGGCGCAGATCAAAAACAATGTAAAGCCTGAAGAGATATTTTCATCTGGCGGCATGATTTATGAAACTTTAAATATCATTCAAGAAAAAGGATTTTTTTGCCCCCAATCACTTGATTACTCGCTGCTCAATACGGGATTTAAAACAAAATTACGCGAAAAATTTAATCGTTTCAGTGAGATTCATGAAAACTATCAAAATTATATGACCACAAAAAATGAGAGTTTTAAAACGCAGTATATAAGAATGATTAAGGAATTGGAATCACAAGGAACATTTTTAACAAATTATGATAGAAAAAAAATCCAATCCGTATTAGATGAACCATTAATACATAATGCCGTGTTAAAACTAACTGATGTTGTTTGTGAGAATAAAAAAATTGCAATTAGCCAAAGAAAAAAATTTAATCGACTTGCCTCCTTCAGAGACAGTACGGAGGAGTTTTACAACGAAGACTTACATCGAAAAATGACTCAAAAAGAGGTTTTAAGTCTCATTGACAAGGCTCTTGACAATGAAAAACCTCTGGGAATTTCGTATTTACTTCAAAATGTTATCAATTCAGAAATGAGTGATACTATTGAGCACGCATCAATAATCTCGGGAAGAAAATTCGAAAATAATACTTGCTATTATCAAATTAGAAACTCTTGGGGTACTGATTGTCAGCGTAAGGCTTTCATTAATTCAGTTTATATCCCTGATTACCCGATTTATAAATATGAATGCGAGGGCGGTACCTTCTGGGTCCCAAGAAAGGACTTACCTGGTATCTTGCTTGAAGTTTTCCATGAAGATTTACCGTCCCCCTAATTTATTTAGGTTTATGTAGGTTAATATAGATCGCAAAAACTGACTGATAGAACAAAGCTGAAATGCGATTTAAAAGGAATTTGTAGCTAATTTAAATTGTAGAATTTTCTTTTCAATCAAGCTCAGCTGACAATACTGAAAAGCCATAAAACAGTCATTGCTGTTCATAACATACTGTGAACGAATTTTTTTTGCCAAAGCAGCAAATTGATGACCTTTAATTGTGAACTTTATAAGAACTGGATTCTTAAATCTCTCCATCAAGTTCATGCTGTTTAGGTCATTGTTACTTATTTTGATAAGAATACCAGAACTCGAAACATTAACCGATTCTGAAGTAATATTTAACTCTTCATCGATATAAACAGTCTCCTGTAACGAGACTCTCCGAGGCGTCTTCCAATAATGAAGTGCCGGATTGAAAATTAATTTTTGAAAGGAATTTCTAAATAAAAATATTAAGGGGCCAACGAAAACAACTTCAGAAATTATTGCTTCCATCCACGTGTAGTTCACCGCCGTCAAGCCAACTATTAAATTATTTACTGAAACAATGAAAATTAATCCTGCTATGAAATAATTAATATATTTATGCACCATCCAAACAAATATACTGACACTCAAACATGAAAATATCACCAGCCAATTTATATGGCTCAAATGTGAAAAGCATAAAAAAATATCTTTAAAATCATATTCAAATAGATACAAAATTTGCAAAGGAAATGAAATAGCCACTCCCAATAAAAATAAGGTTATCCATGTAAAGTAAGAAGGTTTTTTATTCATAAAGTTTCCCTGAGAATGCAAAGCAATAACTGGATATCATGTTAACGTATCGTCGTGCCTCGTTTAATTCACTGTCATTAAGCCACCTGCTTTTATTTCTATAAATTGAATTTCTTACCCTTGTAAATCCCGAATTATAACTCGCTAAAATAATCCATTCGACCTCCTTTTCAAAATTTGCATCGTCTCCTAAATTCCTATACAAAAATTCTTTTTGCTCATTTTTATTCCAATAACTTTTTAAAAAATTTAAATAGGTCAATCCCCCTTGAATTGATTTCGTGGGGTCCAAGCGCCATTCGTTGGTTTCATTAATTTTTCCAGAAGCAATTAAAGACTTCAGTTTTAAAAAGCTCAAATTATTTATTTTGGGGAACTTTGGAAAGCTTGGATACTCAGAAATAATTTCCTTTTCAGCAATAGGAGTGATTTGAGTTAATCCAAGAGCCTTAGAATAGCTTAAAGCCTTCGTGTTAAATCCAGATTCTTGGGCAATCAACCCCCCAAGAAGAATGGGGTTTACCTTCTCTTTTTCTCCTAGAAAATTAATCCGCTTTAATAGATCTTTTTGAACCGAAAACCATTCTGTTGATTTAATTTCATTTAATTCATTCCAAAAACAAGTTGGAGGTGTGATATCGATTTTTAACTTTTTATTCTCAGCCGACTTAAAAGAAAAATTTATTTTATTTTCTTGTTTAGGATTTAGTTTGAAATTTTCAAATTCAAAAACTAAATTGTTATCATTATTTAAAATGATTTGAGCTTTTTTATAAAACTCTTCAGTCATATTAACACCATTAAATTTAACATTGATCTTGTTCTTACTGTTCAACTTGAGCGAATCATGCAGATGAACTCTCAAATCCTGCTTTTTATGAAAAACTTGATTCTTGGGACTGACGGCAATGTAAGCACTATTTGTAGCCGCTATCCCACGGGCCGGCATCAGAGGTTCAGTCCTCATTTCTGCATCACTTAATTCATCCGGTACACCCTTTGAAATTCTGTATATTTCGCCTAAGGGAACGGCGCCAAATGGAGTCGTTGGTCCTGCACAACCAAGCAAAAATAAGAACGTTATGGCTATCATCGCAATTTTAACCAAAGTAATTACCTCAAAATGGTTTATGACTACCCTCTTATTATTAGCTATTTATCGACTTGTTTTTAAATTTATTTACCTAATGGAGTGGATTTATAATCAATGTATTATGTAGATTCACTTGACAGCCATAATCCATTGCAAATTCAAAAAGATATTCTCTTGTGCCTTTTGTCTCTACAGTTTTCAAAACATTAATCTTTATCTTTTTAATTAAAAAATGAGACGAAAATCAGTAATTCGTAATTTCAACAGACCTGCCATCTGGATCCAAAAGGATGGCTTTTTTACCCTCCTTATCGTCTATAGGATCTAATATTCCTATATAACCGGCCTGGGTTAACTTATTAAAAACGCTATTTAAATCTGAAACTTTAAAAGTAAAACTATAGTGTGGTTGAGAGTCCATTTTTATATTGTTTTTTTCTATAAAGGAAATTTCCAAATTCTCAATTTGGGAGGCGTAAATCACAGTGCCCAAATTGACATGATTCTTTTGAAAAACCAACCCAAGTAATTGATAAAAATTCAATACTTTTTTTAACTGCGAACTCGCGATGATGACAGATCTTAATCTCATATATTACTTTCTCTAAGGAGCCTCTTTTTAATCTACCGTGAAACTTTAAAAGTGACAATACAAAGTAGCTCTTATACTTTATTTCAACACAACTAAGGACATTTAAATGACTACAAATCCAAATTCATCTCAAAAAGTTTTTTTAAAAGACTACCAGACTCCTCATTTTGAAATCAAATCTACAGAACTTATTTTTGATATTTGGGAAGACAAAGTCATCGTTACCCAAAAATCACGTTATCGTCTTTTTGAACTTAAGCCAATTTATTTAAATGGCTCTAATCTGTCTCTTCTGAGTATTTCTCAAAACAATCATCTTCTGTCTCCGAATGAATTCACGTTAGATACGGAGAAGGAACTACTCGTTCTCAGTCCAATGGAAATGGAATTTGAACTTTTAATTAAAACAGAAATAGACCCCTACAAAAACAAGTCACTTGAAGGACTTTACCAAAGCAATAAATACCTTGTCACCCAATGCGAAGCTCAGGGCTTCAGAAGAATAACTTACTTTCCTGATCGCCCTGACATCATGACAAGTTTTTTAGTAACAATTGAAGCTGACAAAACGATTTTTCCAGTTTTGCTATCTAATGGAGATAAGGTTAACAAAGAAGAAATCGGTTCAAATCGACATCGGGTGACTTGGCAAGATCCTTGGAAAAAACCTTGTTATTTATTTGCTCTCTTTGCCGGAGATGTTGGAAACATTAAAGACTGTTTTACAACAATGAACGGGAAAATGGTTTCTTTAGAAATCTATTGTGACCATGGAAAAGAGCCTCGCTGCCATCATGCCATGGAATCTTTAAAAAAAGCCATGCGCTGGGATGAACAGGTCTTTCTTCGCGAATATGATTTATCTCAATATCTCATTGTGGCTATTGATGATTTTAATGCTGGAGCCATGGAAAACAAAGGTTTGAATATCTTTAATTCTCGACTCATTTTTGCTGACCCAAAAACAGCGACTGATATGGATTTTTTCAATATTGAATCTGTTGTTGCCCATGAGTATTTTCATAATTGGACAGGGAATCGCATCACATTGAGGGATTGGTTTCAGCTTTCATTGAAAGAGGGTTTAACAGTTTTCCGCGATCAGGAATTTTCAGCAGATATGACAGAAAAAGGCGTCCAGAGGATTAAAGATGTCGACACTCTAAAGGAGAAACAATTCCCCGAAGATGCTGGTCCCAACGCCCATCCCGTGAGACCAGAGTCCTGCTACAGCGTTGATAATTTTTTTACTTCTACTATCTATGAGAAGGGCGCAGAGATCATCAGAATGATGAGGAATCTTTTAGGAAAAAACCAATTCCAAATTGCCATGAATAATTATTTTAGGAAATTTGATGGTCAGGCTATTACCACTGACGATTTTAGAAAAGTCATTCTTGAGGACTCTGGAATCAATTCAGAGATATTTCAGCGTTGGTATGAGACTCCAGGAACTCCAGAAATCATCGTGAAAGAAAATTACAATGAAACAACTAAAAACTACACTCTTTCGATCGAACAAAAGAACAATATATTTCATATTCCTATTTTTATAGATTTTTTCGACAAGACCGGAAATAAATTAAGTATTCTTAACAAAAATATTCAAATAAATTCGGACGGCGAAAAATTTATTGACTTGAAAGAAGCCTTGTTTTTCTTACAGCTGAATGATTTAGCATCCAAACCTGTTATCTCTTTTTTAAGAAACTTCTCATCCCCAATCAAAGTAACGTGGGAACGAAATTTAGACGATTTATTTATTCTGGCAAACCATGATGATGACACTTTCAATCGAAGAGAATCACTTTCTACTATTTACATTCAGCTCTTCAGTCGAATATATAAGAAAGCTAAAAAAGATTCACTAACAAACCTCATTGAGTTAGTTCATGCAGATCAGGACCTTCTTTTTCAATTAAAGACTTTCAGTGAATTGGTTTTTTCCTGCATCAAAAACCAAAATCTATCAGCTATCGTAAAATCAAAATTATTACTATTTCCAAACCCTCAAATTATCCTTCAAAATGTAAAAGCTCTTGAATCTGATCTTTTTCAAAAGATTGAGTGCTTCCTAAAAAAACATATTGTTGAGTCAAGGTTTCAAGAAATTAAATCTTATTTGCTCATGGTCAAAAATGAAATTTCAATCCTAGAATCAGCTCCGGCATATGATTTCAAAATGGCTGCCCAAAGAGAATTATTAAATAGTCTTTTCGAACTTTTATGTTTCACTGACAAAAATGAAGATCTGTTAACATTGCTTTCGGAGCTCAAAATAGAACATAATTTTAATCAAGAAATTAATTATTTTAAATTTCGAATGCGTTTACTAAGTGATACAAAAAAAATTTCCGAAATGAATTCTTTTTTGAAAAAATGGGAACATGAACCCTTGGTTATCCAGAAATGGATGCAGGTCATTGCCGACACCAATGCTGAATCGACTTTCGAACTTGTTCAAAAAATCTACCACAGCGAAGGATTTAATATTCAAAATCCAAATCAAGTTTACTCTTTAATTCGAACTTTTGGACAAAATATTTATGTTTTTTATTCTAAAGAAAGCCACTGGGATTTTTATCTGGAGGTTATAAAGCGAATTGATTTATTCAATCCTCAAGTTGCTGCAAGACTCGTTTCAGCATTTCAAATTTCAAACTTACTATCAAAAGAAGTGAAAACGATCTTATCTGCCAAAATTTCTCTTTTTGTTAAAGATAATAAACTTTCTAAAAACACTTATGAATTATTGTCCAAATACGAGGTCCTCTTTGATTAAAATTGCTTTATGTTGATCCTCATAAAAAACTCATGGATAAGATTATTAGTTTTAATATTTATTAAATTAAATTGAATCATTATGAATTCTGTGGACGCTGGCTCATCCATAAATACAATTTCTAATCTATAAATCCCCTTTTTATTTATTTTTATAAAAGGAAGGTCACCCAACAAAAGACTGCTTTTTTTAGACTGATATTTATACTTTACATTTTTTATTAAATTCCAATCCTTTGGCAGTTCATTTCCTATCTCTTTTTTTTCAATTTCACTTACTAAATACTTCTGAAATGAATTGATTGGTTTTTTTTCTGTCTTTAAGTATAAATAGCCAAAAAGAGCTAATGAAATTGAAATTAAAAAAATCGCAACAATATTCTTTATCATAAATTAATGTCTTTTAGTTGTCGCCGGCAGGTTAGACATCAAAGGGCTAACCTGTTTGTTTACATATGATGGAGCCACATTATAATCGCAGAGATTGTAATTGTCATTCATCCACTTTCTTTGGGCTGCTAATTCATCTAAACTCACCTCAAACAGCATCGGACTACAGTTGTATTTTTTATAGGCATTCGCGACAGCCTGAATTTCTGGAGGAATCAAAGCCAAATTCCAAATCAATTTTATTCTTAACCATTCTGCCAGATAGGTACAAACGTAATTAGAATTAGGAGGCAAATAACTATAGGGGGTAGAGTCTCCCTTTGATAAGTTTTCAAAGGCTGAAGCTGAAACTAAATGACCTCGATAACCCATATAATTTGTGTACAAACATCTGAGTTTGTTATCCCATTTCCATGCACCCGTAACATAGGCGTGTTTTAATGGGACCATGTGATCTATTTGAACTTCTTTAGATTGAACGAACCATCGATTACTATAGGGATCTAACCACTTACCTTGAGAAACAAAACACTTATTTCCTGGAACTAACCCTACTGGATCTTTTGAATCACGAACAAGGACGATTCCTCTTTGGTTCAAGCAAGTGCCATTTCTGCTATCTACAATCCAATTACCAAATTGCTTCATTCGATCATAAGGCACAGGAGGTACCGGCAAGGGTTGATGAAATTCTTGCCAAATTAATAAATTTAATTGGTTGGTCACAGGAATCAATCCTGCCCTTATTGTCTTACTTGCAAACTCCGTTGGATTTTCAAAGCGATGACGATCTACTGTTTTGTCAGAAAAAAAATAAAAATGATCGTAGGATTGATTATTCTCTGGGGCCGAACCCGAAGGTTGAACTAATGAAAATGATCTAAAACTGATTAAGAGCACTGAAATGAGAATCTTAGTATATAGACTATTCATCAATCCACCGCCTCAAGATCAATTAAAGTCTGAAAATAGTGACTTTGGCAATACCGATTCTGCAAAAATATCTATTTCCAAAATGTTTAGACTCATTGCAGTCAATTAATCCTCGCTTTTTATTTTATTTTCATTTAAAACCACCCTATGTCACTAAAAAAAGACTCCTGTGAAAATTGCGAAAACCACACCGAGAGTGTGTTATGTGTTTTTTCTGAAGTGAGCACTCTATTAGATAAAATCAAAGTAAAATGTAGGTACAAACACGGCCAATCTATTTTTATGGAGGGCAATGAACCTTTGGGAGTTTTCATTCTTCAATCAGGATTAGTGAAACTAGAAGTTAATTCCTGTGAAGGAAATTCCCACACTTTAAGAATTATCGGACCTGGTGGTATTATAGGGTACAGATCTCTTTTGGCTGGCGAGTCTTATAAAGCAAATGCCATAGCAATTGAAGACTCTGATCTATGCTTTATCCCAAAAAATGATCTCATTGAGATTTTAAAAAAACACCCCGAATCCTCCTTAAAATTTATGCAGTTTATTTGCAAAGACTTACGTCAAGCTGAGGAAAAATGGATAGATCAAATTGACAAAGGAGCCCCCCAAAGAGTTGCCGAAGCCATTTTGTTTTTACAAGACCAATTCAAAGATCAACAATGGACTCGAAAAGAAATTGCACAATGGGCAGGCACAACTCCCGAAACAGTCATGCGTACCCTTGCCCAGTTTGAACGAGATGGGCTTGTCGATCAATCTGGAAGAAAAATTCTCATCCTAAAAAGAGACAAAATTATAGAGAAAGCCCATCATTTATAACTATATTGTTAAAAATACCCTATAAGGTTGGCACTTATGGCAGACTCAGCATATTGGTTAACTTTGGTGTTTAGTTCAAAACCAACTAAATTATCATAATTATACGACACAGCAGCTCCATAATTTAATAAGATATTCGATGCACTTGCCGTAGTATCCATAATTCCTCCAAGCAAACTGGCTTGGATTAAGTTCCATTTATTTACAGAAAAGTTAACGATAGAATATTTTCCATAAGCTGAAAAAACATGAATATTTTCTTTATATTCTTGCGCCGTCTGATTTCCAAATTCATCTTGATTTCTAAGACTAGAATCACTAGCGATAACTCGCATATTGGCATAGGTCGCCCCAGCAGACCATCTATCTGTTAAAATTCTTTCAATTCCAACTCCCAGGCCATTTCCAGTTCGGCTGATATTCCCATTCTGCATCGAGATACTTGAACTACCAACAAGAACCTTCCAATGCACCGCCTGAAGTGGATTAAATTCTTCCCTTTCAACATTAATCAAAATTTGATTAGGTTGCTGAGCTTGAGCCAAAGTGAGAGCTCCAAAACTGAATAAAAAGACCAAAAAAAACACTATTTGATTCATATAAATCCCTTCTTTGAATTTCTTTTTGTCATTAAAATTCAAAGCTGAGTTTTTGTCTATGGAAAAATACAGCAATGTCTTAAGCAAGTCCCCTTAACAACGATCTCTAGAAATTAAATTTGTTACTTTTTGGCAACCTTTTAGCTCACATTTTTCATATCTTAAATAGTCACAGCGATCCATTGCCATCTGTTCGAGCCTCCACTGTGAGGATCCCTCCTCTACAAATTCGCGATTAGTGCCGTAACGGTCAGTTCCAAGAACAGTGCACTTATAGGTCTCTTCGTAACAGGTTCTAATACATTTTCCATGATGCCTTAAGCATTCTCCACAACTGTCATGACCACCGCTATGCTCTTCCCAGCCCTTATCCACAAATGAACATTGATAGTTTTCATACCCACGGTGATTCCTGTCCCGCGCGGCAGCTGGATTTGACACCACCATAAATAGGACAATTGCTGCTATCACAAATTGATTCAATGCTGTTTTCACATTTCCCCCTTTTTTTTATTTGATTAGAAATTTTTTTGATACTACTTAGCAAGTACCCATTGCTCAGCAAATCCAAAGCCAAGATAAATTGACACCACTAATCCATTTTAACTTTTATTGAAAGAACTATCCTCTCGATTTGAGAACTGCGAGTCCCTCGCGTAACGCCTGTTGTAGAATGCAAAGCTTCCTGGACAAAGGAATGTTGTACAGACTTAAGTCATTCCAAAAGGGAACAGTCAAGTTCAAACAGTTGCTTGAATTTATTTGACTTATTTCAAACAATCGTTTGAAATGGTCCTCATGTCTGAGAGATTTGAGGAAAAAAGTGCAAAAAATATCATCATGCAAAAGTCGCTTAGGCTTTTTGCCGATTACGGTATTGAGGGCGTCAGCGTCAGGGATATTGCTAGAGACTCCAACCAGAATGTGAGTCAAATAAGTTATTATTTTGGTAGTAAAGAAGGCTTGTATCAAGCTATCATCAAAGAACATTCTCTATTGATCTCATCAAAAATTCATCAGGTTATCCAGAGCCTTTCTGCTGTGGATTTAAACGAAAGTCTTTTTGAGAATGAAATGAAAAAATTTATTTCTATTTTCGTAGACATGAGATTAGAAAATCCATATATCGCCAAAATCATGCAGCGTGAAACTTTAGAAGGAATGCCCTTTGCAAAAGAAATTCATAATGATTCTATTAAACCTTTAGTTGCTTTGCTCGAATCGATTATGAGGAAAGCTCAACGAAAAAAAATAATTAAAAAAAATATTCCAATTAAAGTTTTTTTTATTCTCCTGACGGAATCGATATGGGGTTTTATGTCGAAAAAGGAATGCAAATGGGATTTAATGGCCAATACTTTCGTTTTTCCAAAGGATCGAGTTAAATTTATTCAATCTATCTATGAAATATTTTTTAGAGGGATCATCGTGTGAAAAAAAATCAAATGATTATTAGTTTTTTTATAACTTTAATGGTACTGACGGCTTCGGCTCAAGCTCAGAAGAGTATGAGTTTAGAGGAATTCATCCTCCATATACGTTCTAAAAATACCCTATTTAAGGTTTATCCAGAGTCCAAAGAGGCCTCGCTATTAAAGCAGAAAAGTGGAGATATTTTACTCGCTCCTGTTTTGTTTCTAAGTGCCGGGTATTTATCAGACAAAAAACAACCCAATCAATTGTCTGCCAATGAGTCCTTGGCGAAAAAATACTCTTTGGGTTTAAGTCAGAAATTAGCTACGGGGACGCAAATAAAAATTTCCACAGATTTAGTGGAAGTAGAAAACAATGGAATTCAGAGCCCCATCTTTTCTTCCTACGCTAAGTATGCCACGGGATCCTTGGGGGTCAGTCTTTCTCAATCGCTACTGAAAGACGCTTGGGGCCGTTTAACCTCTATCCGGCGAGAACGAGAGGTCATCCAAAAAGATCTTGAATTAATATCTTTAACACTACAAGAAAGACAGCAAGTTTTCGAAGCCGAATTATTGTTTTGGGACTCACTGTATTTAGATCTAGAAGTGATTCAGCGAGAAGCTTCTTTGCAAAGAGCGACTAAAATAGAAAACTGGATCCAAAAGAGGTATGCAGATGGCATCGCCGACAGGGCTGACTTAATGAATGCCAAAGCCTTAAAAGCAAGCAGGGAATTGCAATTAATTTCGAGCTTAGATGAGAAGAAAAGTAATACTCAAAAAGTAAGAGATTTCTTAGAGTTGAAAGAAAGCGAAGTAAGCCCTGGTTTTGTTGGCGATATTAATAAAAGCCGATCGCTGACCCATTATCTGCCTGGAATAAAAAATATTTCTCGAATGGATATTCAAGTTTCTTTACTAGAAACAGCCCTCAGAAAATCTTTGGTCAATGAAATATCTGAAAATCAAAAGTCTGACTTACAACTTTCGGCTTCGTACAACACCAACGCCTACGATACAACGAAAACCGCTTTTTCTTTAGGTGAGGATTTAACAAAAACCCAAACCCCTACGACCCAATTAGCATTGACCTGGACTTATTTATGGGGGACCGACGCAAAGAATGCACTGACCTTGCAATCGGAAAAGGAACTTTTAGTCAGTGAGTTGAAACTAAAACGAAAACAAATTGAAAGTAAAACTTTGTGGGATGAATTAAATCGACGCTTTAATGAACTTACAAACAAAATCAACGCTCTGACTAAAGTTACCGAATATCAAAGGGAGCGAGCAAAAGCGGAGCAAGATAAGTTAGCAAAGGGTCGTTCGATCACCTCTCAGGTTATCACATCAGAACAAGAAGCTAGCGAATCTGAATTGAGTCTTATCAAATTAAAGGCAGAACAACGAAAACTTGAAGGTCAGGGACTGTTGTTTACAGAGATTAGGGAATAATATGAATTTAGCTGAACTATCCATTAAGCGTCCTATTTTTATTACGTGTGTAGTGAGTTTGATGCTCATTTTAGGATTTATTTGTTTAAAAAAAATGCCTGTGGATTTATTTCCAGATGTGACATTTCCAACGATTTTTATTCAAATAGCCTATCCAGGAGCTTCTCCTGTAGATGTTGAAAAACAAGTTGCCAAACCTATTGAAGATGAATTGGGTTCCTTGTCTGGATTAAAAACCATTACTTCAAATAATTTAGATTCTGCTTCCATTATCATCCTTCAATTTAAATTAGGATCAGATATTAAAGAAGTGGAGCAGCAGGTAAGAAATCGAATCAGCAATGTGCGGCGAAAACTCCCAAATGACATTAAGGAGCCGATCATTCGACGTTTTGATCCTGCCGACCAGGCAGTGATCACACTGGCCGTTATTTCTAAGATGGATGCCGCTAAGATTTTTGACATTGTTGATGAACAGATAAAGGCGCAAATAGAACGAATTCCCGATGTGGGGCAGCTAAATATTATTGGCGGTCGAAAACAAGAGATTCACATTTCAGTAGATAAAACTAAACTCCAAGATAGAAATTTATCCATGTTACAAGTCTCACGAAGAATTGAAGAGACCTCGAAAGATGTTCCCATTGGAAAAGTGGAAAACTTAAAACAAGAAACGGTGATGCGAACCCTAGGGGAATTTGCTGATTTAGAACAAATCAAAAATATCTCAATTAATTTTCTTGGTTCCGATCGTTCTGTAAAGTTAAAAGAAATTGCCAAGGTTGAAAGGTCCTTAGCAGATGTCAAAAGAATTTCAAGTATTGACAATCAGAATGCTATTTTTCTTGATGTTTTCAAACAAAGTGGAACCAATACCGTTGCCGTCAGCGATGCGGTAAAAGCGAGTATGGAAAAAATCAATGAGTATTTAAAAAACAAAAATCTAGATGCTAAATTGATTCTAATTAGAGACTCGTCGATACCCATTCGTCTGAATATCGCCGATGTCAAAGAAAGCATCACTTTTGGAATCTTGTTATGTATTGTCGTTGTCTTTTTCTTTTTGGGTTCTGTACGATCAACCTTTATCACAGGGATGGCGCTACCAAACTCTCTTTTAGGTGGGTTTGTCATTATGTTTATCATGGGATTTTCAATTAATATCATGACACTTCTGGCTTTGTCCCTGGCTGTAGGATTGTTAATTGATGATGCCATTGTGGTAAGAGAAAATATTTTTAGACATTTAGAAATGGGTAAAAAGCCTTTTCAAGCGGCTCTTGAAGGAACCGCAGAGGTTGCCCAAGCCGTAATTGCAACGACTTTGGTTGTTGTTGCGGTTTTCGGTCCAATTGCTTTTGTTCAGGGGATGGTTGGTCAGTTTTTTCGTCAATTCGGATTGACCGTTGTTTTTACGATGCTGATATCCTTATTTGATGCCTTTACCATGGCGCCGATGATGTCGGCCTATCTTGCAACAAAAAACGAACATGAAAAAGGCAAAGGCCCCATCGCCAGACTTTTGGCTCAGTTTGATCGTTTGCAGACCGGTCTTGAGCGGTTGTATGAAAAAACAATTATTTTTACCTTAAGGTACCGTAAATCCGTTTTGTTATTTGCATTCGTCGTTTTTATTTTTTCATTGGTGTTAGGAAAATATGTCCCCAAAACTTTTCTGCCTCCCAGTGACATCGGAGAATTTGCAGTCAGTGTGGAAAAGCCAGTAGGAACTTCGATTTTTGAAACGGAAAAATTTATGAAAAAAGTAGAAGACGTGATTCGTACGGAAGCGGCCATAGATTTTGTAGCCCGAACTGTAGGAAATAATGAAGGAGAAGGGAATAAAGGAAATTTTTTAATCAAATTGGTTCCAGCTCAAAAAAGAAAGGCAAACACAACGCAATTAAAAGATATTATCAGGAAAAAATTAAAGATTTTTCAAGATGAAGCAGTATTAGCCGTAACCGATATTGATATTTCAGGAGCAGGACAGAAACCATTGAATTTGTATTTAACAGGCGAAAACTTGGAGGTTCTGACTCAATTTGCAGACAAACTTAAATCTCGAATTTCTCAAATTAAAGGCTTGGTGGATGTCGACACGAATTTTCGAAGTGGAAAACCAGAATTTCATGTTCGCTTTGATCGAGAAAGATCAGAGTCATTAGGGATCTCCACAGGCACAGCCGGTGCGGAGTTGCGAGCTCGCACCGAAGGAACTGAACCAGCCATTTTTAGAGAGAATGGTATTGAATATCAAGTAAGGCTAAGGTTTCAAGAGGCCGACAGGGACCTACGAACGCAATTTAGCTCAACCTTTTTACCTAATTCTAATTTTAACATGATAGCTTTAAATAAAGTGGCTAAAGGCGAGAATAGTTTTGGTTACTCGCAAATAAATCGACAAAACAAAAATAGATTTATTGCTATCACCGCTAATTTGGATGCCAATGGGCGACTCGGTGATGCCTCTCAAGAGATTGAACAACTTTTGAAAGCAGATTTGAAACCACCCCTGGGAGTCGAGTACGCTTTCGTAGGTCAAGCAGAAGATTTTAAAGATTTAATGGCAAATATGATGTTGGCTATGGGATTAGGAATTCTATTTATTTATCTGGTATTGTCTTCACTGTATGAAAGCTTTATTACACCGATCACTATTTTATTGGCTCTGCCCTTAGCCGTAAGTGGAGCGATGGGTGGTTTATTTATCACCCATAAAACGATTGATATTTTTTCATTAATTGGGATTGTGATGCTTTTAGGCGTGGTAGCTAAAAATTCGATACTCTTAGTGGATTATTCAAAGAAACTTTTAGACCAAGGCATGGACATGAACCAGGCGATTGTGACATCTTGTAAGACCCGCCTTCGTCCCATCTTGATGACCTCTTTGGCGTTAATAGCTGGAACTTTACCGATTGCCGTTGGTTTGACGGAGTTAGGAGCTCAGAGACAATCTATGGGGATTGCCATTATTGGTGGTGTATTGAGTTCAACGTTATTAACACTTATCGTGGTGCCAGCCGCATTTGGATATATTGAAAATATGGGCAAATGGATACGGGGAAAACTTCTTACTTCACCAGATCTTTAATATGATGAATATTTAAAAATCTAATTTGATGCCCCTTTATTTCTTAAGAATAGGAGTCTTTAACATCAGTTGCAATGCACTAGTTCTGATTTCGCATGCAATTTGCATTCGATGGTAACAGGATCACGCCCCCTTAGTTTTAAAATTAAATCTATTTCAGTTTGGTTTTTATCTCGCCAATAATAAATTGAATCTGGATGATAGAAAGACAGAAGCTCATTAAACACTATATTTTCCCAACAATGTCCCTTAAGCTCACCAAAAAGTCATAATCGCGATTTACTAGGATTGAAGCAGGGATTCTAATTTCCCTTCTTCATCAAGAGCTTTTAAATCCGTATAACCGCCAATGACTTGATCATTAATCAATATGATAGGCACTGTTCGCCATCCAGTTTGGTCTTTAATTTTTTGAATTTCATCCGGCTTGTCAGTAAGATCAATTTCAGAAAAATCTAGTTTCTTTTCTTCCAATAAATTGATGGCTCTATCGCAATAGGGACAAGGATCCTTGGTATAAATCACAATTTTAGCTGTTTGCTTCATAGTTGATATTTTCCTTCTTTAAAAATAATCCAGAATGATTTTTTATTTTTATTTCCTAAGCCACAAACAAGTCAAGTTCTGCCTATTGAATCATCCTGGTATCTAGTTCTAAAGGTAAAGCCGTGGACCTTGAAATATGTCAAGGCGACGAAAAGAATGGCCGAAGTCGTGGTGCGGCCACCACCGGGGTTTTTACACGCGCCATGTTTTTTATATTCGATACAAATATACAAAACTTACAAAAATTTAAATTCAAAAAGAGGGATAAGAAAATTACTATTTTTGTCACAAATAATAAAAATTCAATCGACAACGGTTTTACACTGCAAAGACCGTAAAGAACTTCGACACTCTAAAATTTAATACGACTAATTCTCTACAGTGGAAATTCTTAAGGTAATACTTTATATTATAATCCGAAAATTTCGTTGAATGAAGTCCATTGGGAATAACTCCCAACATCTTTGTAACGTTATCAACCCATCAAAAGGAGAAAATAGGTGAAAAACTCAATAAAGACAAAACTGGCTATGGCGTTCTTAATGCTGATTAATTCAGTGGCATTAGGTCAAGGCTCAGCGGATGACCGTTTTAACACCTATAAAAGTCAAGTTCATAGTGAGCTAATGACAAAGTGGACTCCAAAGGTGTCTCCTTTGATAAATCAAATACGCGCTACATTTGAATCAGCCATCGAAGCTGCGATGACTGATATTAGCAATGATTCTGAAGTTCTAGGATCGCAAGAAATTCCGATTAGGGCATTATCGGCAGAAGATTTGGCAAAACGATATTTCCAGCGCAATAGTTTTGAAGAATCACCGTTCGCTAGAGTTGTCCATGATACTAAACAGGCCGTAGCAAGCTTGAGTCGCGAGGAACGATATGTTTTTAATGCTCTTTTATTGGAAATGTTCAAATACCCTAGTTTTGGGAAACAATTCAAATCAACGGGAAAAAGAATTAGTTACGGCGCTGTAATAACTATAAGCGTTCTCTTAGGTTTGGCTTGTTTGTCTTCTCGGGATCAATTTGTTGGAGTTATAGCCTTATTTTTATTTGCGGGAAATTTCCTCGCTGGGGGCAGCATGCTTGTAGAACGGATCTTTAAAAGCGAAATAAAGACCGAGAAAAACTTGGAGCAATTCCAAAATGAAATGGTTAAAAAATTTAAAATTGAGGAACTAATCCAATCCAATGAAAGAGAATTGGACGAAATAACACGTTCAGCATATTTTAATAATCTGGTTAAACAATGATTAAAGTCTTTTCCCTTTTCCTAGTTATGGGTGGCATGTGCTTAGCGCTGCCACTCGCCGAATTGAGGAAGCTAAATTATGAAGACAATTTGATTTTCGAAAATGTCTCTGCAATGTGCGGTGGCAATTCATCTGGTGCTTATTCAGAAATGAGCCGAGTCTGGTTCGAATCATTTAAAAATTCAAGTCTCTTAGATTCAGCAATCAATAAGCGAAATCCATTAGAGGTAAGCAAGCAATTTCAGTCGATGGTTTCGTCTTTAGGATTTGATATGGCTCTTACACTTTGCTTTGGCGAAAATGAAACTCAAAAACTTTTTTTCTTCACCTCTTTATTAGCTTTAGATATTTCAGGTAAAATGACGATTTGGGCATTAGAAATTTCTTATTTCAAGGCAATTTATACGGCCATTAGAACAGCCCCCGAAATCGCATCTTCAAGATTAGCCATACCAAAAGAATGGTTTATAATTCTTTGGGATTTGCAAATGAGGAAGCCTATATTTTGGAAACTCTCTGCAGGTAAAATGGGAATAGGAATTTTCCTCAGTGATATCGCCATCTCAATTTATAGACCCTATATTAATCAGAAGGAAAATATTAAAAGGTCGCAGATCGCCAAAACGAAAAAGATAGACCTCCTGAATACCAACATAGAACAGTTTAAGAAAAAAATGACTCAAGTTACGAATAAAGATGACATTGAGATGCTAAAATACTTCATATCGCAGGATGAAAAGGAAATCGATAGATTGAAGAAGGTCGATTTTTCTGATGGATTTTTTGACTCGACATCAAATTGATTTAAAGTGAAGTTCCAAAAGTGACAATAAATAAACATTAAATGTGGTCAGTCGTGAACGGAAGTAAACTTCAGTTCTTTCTTAATATTTTGATTGTAGTGCTGACCTAAGTGCCGATTTTCTTTTTTCTGCCTAAAGTTCAATCCAAAAGTTTCCCAGGGTTGATAATACCTTGAGGGTCAAAAATCTTTTTAATTTGTTTTAAAATTTGGATTTCTTCGGCACTTCGGCTGTAGTGAAGAAAATTCTTTTTTGTTAGGCCGACACCATGTTCTGCAGAGATACTGCCAGAATATTTTTTTAAACATTGAAAAATTTCGATATCCACTTTACGACATTCCTGTACGAAAAGCTCCTTTGTCATTTCTGGCGGGCGCAAAATATTTAAATGAAGATTTCCATCCCCTACATGACCAAACCAGACAACGGTCCAATCAGGATAGTGTGTCTTTATGATATTTTCCAATTCAGCAATAAAGGGAATCATTTTAGAAATTCTGACAGAGATATCGTTTTTATAAGGAAAAAATTTAGCTAGGGATTCACTCGTATCTTCGCGGTAACGCCAAAACGTTTTGGCTTGTTGTTCTGATTGAGCAATCAAACCATCGTTGATAAAGGATTCGGTGAATGCTGTCTCAAGTGTGGATTGAATTTTATTTTCAGCTTCTTCAGAGGGTTTTTCTATTTCAACAAGTAGAAAAAAAGGATATTTATTTTCAAAAGGGGAAGGCAAATGAGTATTCAGAAGGACTTTTTCAAGTGCAATATCCGAAATCATTTCAAAGGCAGAAAGTGAAGTTTCGTGATTGAAGAGTCTAAAGGTATGAAGAACATTTTCCAGGGAGCTGCATGCCAGAAAAAGTACTTCCAAAGGAGGGGGCGGATTGGTAAGTTGTATCGTTGCTTCGGTGATAAAACCCAAGGTGCCTTCACTCCCAATAAATAAATGTCTAAGATCATAGCCGGTTGCATTTTTAACAAGATTATTGTTGAGTTTTAAGACCTCACCCTTTCCGGTCACAACCGTTAAGGAGGTGACCCAGTCCCTAGTAAGACCATAGCGAATCACCTTAATTCCACCTGCATTGGTAGCTATATTCCCGCCAATTTGAGAAGAACCACGGGCGGCAAAATCAACTGGATAGAATAAATTTTTGCTTTTGGCAAAATTTTGAAGTTCTTCAGTGATCACTCCCGCTTGGCAAACAACTGAATTTTCAGAGGAGTCAAAATCTAAAATTTGATTCATTCTTTCAAAGGAAACAATCACTTCATTTTGGATAGTACAAGCCCCGCCAGATAACCCTGTTCGACCGCCTGAAGGTACCAGAGCCACATTTTCTTTTTTTGCCCACTCGACAATTTTGACCACATCTTCAGTAGTCTCGGGAAAGAGTAGGGCCGAACTTTGAATATCAAAGTATGTTGTCCAATCTTTTCCATAGATTTTTAATTGTTCCGGATCAGTAGAAATTTGATTTTTAGGAAGGCTTAGGCTTAATAAATTCATAGGGGCATTTAATATGAGATTAATCAAAAATTCAACCCCTGGATTTGGCTATTTTTTAAAGAACTCCCTCGAGACGGTGCCTTTTAGAGTCTGAATCCTAAAGAAAGCGTAGAGGGTACAAAACCCCCAGGCGGCGCTAAATATAAAATAAATGCCAAGAAAAAGCCATGGAGGGCCGCCAGCAATGGCATAGGAAAGTGCCAAAACACCAATGAGAAATCTTAAAATGCGGTCCCAAGTAGCTAAATTACATCTCATAATTACAACTTTTTCTCACATTTCATATTTACATTTCATATTTACATTTCATCTGGTGTTGTTTTTCCCAGTGCCTATTTTAATAGCTCTTGAAGCTCGCCAGATTCGTACATCTCCATCATGATGTCAGACCCGCCTACAAGTTTTTTATGTACATAAAGTTGAGGAATGGTTGGCCAGTTGCCATATTCCTTAATACCAGCTCTCATTTCTTCGTCTTCTAGGATGTTCACATCTTGGAAGTGGACACCCAGGTCTTGCAGAATGGAACAGGCTCTGGCAGAAAATCCACACATTGGATAATTTTTAGTTCCTTTCATGAAAAGAACTACTTTGTTTTCATTTAATAAATTATTGATTTTTTCTTTAACCAACGTCATGAAGGCTCCTCATTTAAATAATTTTTGTTTTGATGGCTATGGCGTGCAATTCCCCGCTCTTAAGTTCCTGATCAACGGCCATCAAGACTTGTTGATGTTGCTCAATACGACTTAAGCCAGCAAAAGAACTGCTCTCGATATAAACTTCAAAATGGACATTGTCCCCTGAATGGACTTTAATGTGAGCTTGAGGGTACTTTGATTGTAACTTTGATAAAAGTTCGGCTTGAGTCATATGCTGATCCTATAACATAAAAACTAATTAAAATGCAAGACTAATGGGCAAAATTATTGTGTTAAAGAATAGAGAAATGAATTTCCAAAACAAAATTTTAAATTGGCAACTTATGAGGGTTTATTGCTGGGTTCTGATCATATTGATGTTCAGTTACTCTGCTATGAGGGCTTGTTTTTTATATTGGAATTGGAATCAATTCAAAAATATGAATTTGGTCGATATCATCTATGCATTTTTTATAGGTCTACGATTTGATTTGTGTGCTGTGGGACTATTATTTTTACCTACGTTTCTTATGACATTTCTTGTTGGCATTTGGTTAGATTCCCAGATTTGGAAAAAATTTTTCCTATTTTCGGTACTTCTCATTGAAATCCCTTTTTGGATTTTAAATTATATTGATATTGAGTTTTTTAATTTTATTGGCAGGCGAGTAACCTTGGCTGGTCTCTTTATTTTTACAGAGGCCAAAGGGAAAATAACCAGTTTTTTTCTTACCTATGGGTTCTGGATTTTTATTATTTGTCTCATGATTCTTGGGTTTATTTACCTTCTCATGAAATTTATTAAGGGTGTAAAATTTGAAAAAGATCCTAAAAGCTCAAAACTTTCCTATGCATTGACCCATTTTCTGCTTTTGATTCCACTGATCGTTTTCGCTAGAGGAGGAGTCCAATTAAAACCCATAGATTTTGTTTTTGCCAGTGTGTTCACTTCTCCGGTACTGAATAATCTGGTCTTGAACTCCACTTTTTCCATTATTAAAAGTGCAGATAAAGATAAAATTTCTCCCGTTCAGTTTTACGCCAAAGAAGAAGAGTATTTTCCGTTACTCAATGGTTACAAAGAGAAAAATTCACTACTTGAGGGACATCGGCCATCAGAAAGACAAAATGTAGTTATTTTTATTCTTGAAAGTTTTGCTTTTGAATTTATGGGAGATGTAAATAATCAAAAAGGATATACACCTTTTCTGGACGAGATTGCAAAAAAAGGATTGTTATTTAAAAACTCCTTTGCCAATGGAAGGAGATCTATCGAAGGAATATCTTCGATCATTGCGGGAATCCCAGCAATGATGAGTGAACCATTTATCTCTTCTGAATTTTCTTCAAATTACTTTTTAGGGACTGGTTCACTTTTAGAACCTTTAGGTTATGAAACCAGCTTTTTCCATGGCGGCCATAATGGAACGATGTATTTTGACAAATTTATTAAAAGCGCTGGGATTCCAAAATATTTCGGGGCTAACGAATACCCCGCAATAAGTGAAGACAATGACAAAGTCTGGGGAATATTTGATGAGCCTTTTTTAAAGTTTTTTGGCGAAAAATTGAGAGTTGGAAAAAAACCATTTTTTTCGGCTTTGTTTACCTTAAGTTCTCATCATCCTTACACTGTACCTGAGGCTTTGAAAGGAAAATTTAAAAAAGGACCCTTAGAAATATTAGAGTCTATTCAGTACACAGATTATGCATTAAAAATCTTTTTTGAAACTTACAAGAATGAAAAATGGTTTAAAAATACCTTATTTATTTTTACGGCGGATCATACCCAGAAGAATTTACTCCCTGAGTTTAATAATGAAATAGGAAGATACAAAGTTCCTATTATATTTTATCATCCCCATTTTAAATGGCCACAGGTTGATTTAGATTTGCCTGTGCAGCATATTGATATTTTGCCTTCAGTAATGGATTTTTTAAACCTTCCGATGAAGCAAAAAATTTTATTAGGAGAGAGCGTTTTTAAGCCAGATGCTGAGAAAACGGTAACACTTTTTCAAGATGGCAATTATTTCTTAATTAATAAAAAAAATATCCTTTATTGGAATCAAAGGGATCCAGTAAAGATATTTGATTCTACAGACTGGACCCTCAAAACAGATAATTTGGAGTTAGAAAAAAAAGAAGTTGTGGATTCTCTAGAAAGGAAGCTCAAAGCCTCCATTCAGTATTTTAACAAAGGCTTGTGGGACAATCGATTGTATTTCCCAAATAAATAAGGAGAACTAAAGTATAAAATGAAACCCATCACTTTAAAACCCTATGACAATGGAAAACTAAACAGCAGCGCAAAACTTGCTGGCGAGAAAAAACAAGAAACCAAAGACGTTGAGTGTTTTAAAATTCAGGTTCAGGCAGAAATTGAGTCTGGAATTCTTGATATTAACTTTTTAGTTGAAGACCCCCAAAGGGAACTGACTGCATTCTACCCAGCGCTATCTCAGGATTTGAAATTATCTGAACAAACCATCTTTGATCGTTCCCATCAAAAGGATGAATTATGGAAAAAAACTTGTTTTGAGTTTTTTGTTAAAAAACAAAATCAGGAAAATTATTTTGAATTCAATATGAATTCATTTGGCAATTGGAATTTTTATAAATTTATGAAATACCGGAGTCCTATTCAAATAGAAGAGAAAATTCAAAATATTAAGTTTTCTTTTATCCCTGCAAACTATTCAAGCTCAAGCGTTTTATCTAAATTAGGAGCAAAAATAGACTTAAATCCTTTGTTTAAAGTCGGCGATGATCTTGAATTTAATTTTTGTTCAGTCATTGATTGCGGAGAACAGCTCACGTATTGGTCGCAACAACATTCTTTAGAAAAGCCAGACTTTCATGATTCTAATAACTTTACAATTTATAAAAAAATGAAATAATTTAACCATGAATAAAGATAGCCTTCAGCAAGATTTTAAGTTCGGAATAGATGTTTTGCTCTCTAATTCTCATTTTAAAAGTGATTTAAAAAATAAAAAGATTTCTTTGGTGGCTCATCCTGCTTCCGTGACAATCGGATTAACCCACAGCCTGGATGCCTTGATTCATAATGGATTTTCATTGGTATCTTGTTTTGGTCCTCAGCATGGAATGCGCGGTGAAAAACAGGATAATATGATTGAAAGTGACGACTACCTAGATCCGATCCATAAAATTCCCGTTTACAGCCTTTACGGAATAGTAAGAAGACCTAAATCAGAATGGATGACTTCTTTTGATGTTTGTTTGTTTGATTTGCAGGATGTGGGAACTCGAATCTATACTTTTCTTACAACCTTACTCTACATGATGGAAGCTTGTCAGGCTTATCAAAAAGAGCTTTGGATTCTGGATAGGCCAAATCCAGCTGGTAGACAAGTTGAAGGCTTAACATTACGTGAAGGATGGCAAAGCTTTGTAGGGGCCGCTGAAATTCCCATGAGGTACGGAACGACCCTGGGTGAAATCGCTCTTTGGTTTAAAGATCATTTTAAACTCAAGTTAGAATTAAAAATAATTAAAATGGAAAATTACAGCTTTAAACAGCCTTGGCCTGAAAACATACCGTGGGTAAATCCAAGCCCAAACGCATCAAATGTTTTTATGGCTCGCTGTTTCCCTGGAACAGTACTGTTCGAAGGGACCACCCTTTCTGAAGGACGTGGAACGACGAGACCCTTGGAATTATTTGGAGCACCTGAAATTAATATGACCAAGGTATTGAAACTCATGAATGAACTGGCGCCACAATGGATGAGAGGATGCTTGTTGAGGCCCTGTTTTTTTGAGCCGACATTTAATAAACATCAGAAAGAACTTTGCAGTGGAATTCAAATTCATGTCGACGGTAGTTTTTATAAAGAAGAGGAATTCCAACCGTATAGGCTTGTTGCCTTATTTTTAAAATCTTTAAGAGTTATTTATCCTGAGTATCCAATTTGGAGACATTTTTCCTACGAGTATGTTGAGGACAAATTAGCCATAGACGTTATAAATGGAAGCTCTTTGTTAAGGGAATGGGTTGATAACCTAAACTCAAAAATTTCTGAGTTCGAAAGAATTTGTCAAGAGGATGAAAAAAATTGGTTCAAGGAAAGAACCAAATACTTGCTCTATTGAAGTTTCCTTCATACGAAGTCTATATATTTCTATTTCTAAATAATTAACTTGATGAGTGATGTTTGATTTATTCATAATGAATTTCAGGAGTTTTTTTGCCAAAATTTTCTTTTAAAAAAGTGGAAGATCTGACTTTTGTAACTTTTTATTTTGAAGGTATTATTGATGAGTCCTTTTCTTTAAGCGATTTAAAGTCTCATCCAAATAAGGCTGTCAAAGTGGATTGTCAAAAAATCACCGGTATTAATTCCATGGGCATCAGAAATTGGATACTTTGGATAAATTCAAAACCAAATGTCCAATATACTTTTATAAAATGTCCATTATGTATTATCGAGCAAATCAACGCCGTAAAAGGATTTATTCCTTCAAAATCGATCATTGAGTCTTTTGATGTTCCCTATTTTAGCGAGGCCACTGGTGAAGAAAAACATGTTTTATATGAATTAAAAAAAGATTTTCGACCTGGAAAGAGCCCAACGATTAAATCAGTTAAAGATTCAACAGGCGTGAAGATGGAATTAGATGTTGCCCCTCAGAAATATTTTAAATTTTTAATAAAAGGAATTTAACTATGAGAGTTTTTGAAGACATTACTAAAACGATTGGACAAACACCTTTGGTTAAAATGCAACGGATAGGTAAGGATTTACCTGGACAATTGCTTTTAAAATTAGAATTCTTCAACCCGTTGGGATCAGTCAAGGACCGCATTGGTCTAAATATGATCGAGCAAGCAGAACTCGGTGGAAAATTAAAACTAGGAATGGAAGTCATTGAGCCGACAAGTGGTAATACAGGTATTGCACTGGCTTTCGTCTGCGCCGCCAAAGGGTATTCTTTAACTCTGACGATGCCAGAGACCATGTCAAAAGAAAGAAGGACCTTGTTATTGCTCTTGGGAGCGAAGGTAATTTTGACACCAGGTCATTTAGGGATGAAAGGAGCTGTCGCCAAAGCTAGGGAGTTAACCGAAAAAAATTCCAATTCCTTTATGCCGTCCCAGTTTGATAACCCCGCCAACCCTTCAATTCATAAAGAAACGACAGCTCTAGAAATCTGGCGGGATACCGATGGACAAGTGGATGTTCTCGTGAGTGGCGTAGGAACTGCCGGAACCATTTCAGGAATTGGAAGTGTTTTAAAAGCAAAAAAGCCTTCTGTTAAAGTTATTGCTGTTGAGCCAACGGAGTCACCCGTGTTGAGTGGCGGCAAACCCTCGCCTCATAAAATTCAAGGTATAGGAGCCGGTTTTGTTCCCAAAAATTTTGATTCTAAAATTGTCGATGCTATCGAACAGGTCTCTTCCGAAGAATCCTTAAGTACCGCACGTGAAGTGATAAAAAAAGAAGGAATTCCTGTGGGCATAAGTTCTGGAGCCGCCATCGCTGTAGGCCTCAGAATAGCCGCCAAAGCCGAAAATGCTGGAAAAAAGATTGTCGTTATCGTTCCAAGCTATACCGAAAGATACTTGTCTACACTACTCGCCCAGACAGAAAGAGATCAGGCAGAAAGTCTTCCTGTTGCAAGTATTGACGAAAAGTATTTATGAGAATATCTAAGGCGTTTTGGGAATTTTAATGAGCACTTTGGAGTCTTTATTTTCAACTTCTATTTTATCTAATTGGGCATTGGCTGGTGCAGGAAAAGATTTTGTGAAACTTTGAGATACTGAATGAGATGAGTTTTCATCCGACTGGCTACTTTCTAATTGTGCCTGGATAATGACTTGATTGTTCTCAACATTCACATTGAGAGTTTTTGCTTTGAGGTCGTTTAACTTTAGTGTGAAGTAATAAAATTTATCATCTTCACTAGGTTCTATTTGTTGATCACTACCTATTCCAAAACTAAAATGAAAACCTTGTGGCTCTTCATTGAACTTTTCATTATCCATTGCATCCAAATTATCCATCGAATTTGGGAAATTTTTTGAGAATTCTTCAAAGGGACTACCACCCATCAAAAGATCCACTATCGATTTTGGTTTATTGCCTTTTAGCAATTCGCGGATATTGCCATATTTGGTATTAAAAGGTTTAAAATAATTCCAAATAAGAACAGAAAAAGAACCCGTTAAAACTCCTAATACAAAGAGAAAGATTCCTAGCCGCTTTGATTGATTCATCGAAATTCCCTATTTCAATATTTTTTTTATTTATGCTAAGGCCACAGTGCCAGTTACATTTGTCGTTGTCGTTTATCTACAGCGAGGGCCGCTTCCCTGATGACTTCGCTGAGTGTGGGGTGGGCGTGAAAACTGCGTGCCAGGTCCTCACTGCTTCCTCCAAACTCCATACAAACCACAATTTCATGGATAATTTCAGAAGCGCTAGGGCCAACAATCGCTGCACCTAAAACTTTATCTGTTTTTTGGTCAGCGATGATTTTTACAAATCCCTCTGTAAAACCTTTCGCTCTGGCGCGGCCATTGGCTAAAAATGGAAATTTTCCAACATTTACGGCCATTCCGTTTTTTTTCGCTTGCTCTTCCGATATCCCAACGGTTGCAATTTCGGGATGCGTATAGATAACACCTGGGACAGTGTTATAATTAACATGCCCAGCTTTTCCAGCAAGTAACTCAGCCAAAGCGACGCCTTCTTCCTCAGCTTTATGTGCCAGCATAGGACCATGAATAACATCTCCAATAGCATAGATGCCTTTAATATTTGTTTGATAATGAGAATCAACGCTGATACGTCCCTGAGGGTCTTTTTGAATGCCGAGCTCTTCGCAGCCAAGACCTTGCGTAAAGGGTTTTCTCCCTGTGGCAACTAAAACCACCTCAGCAAAGATTTTATTTTTTTTTCCTTCTGATAAGGATTCATATTCAACGTCAATCCCTTTGCTGGTTTTCTCTGCGGCAAAGACTTTTGTGGAAAGTAGAAATTTTATGCCTTCTTTTTCTAGGTTCTTTTTTAAAACCTGCATGCATTCGACATCAGTGGTTCCGCCCAGTCGATCGGAGTACTCTATAATAGTCACTTTAGAGCCAAGACGTGCCCAAACAGATCCAAGCTCTAAACCAATCACGCCACCACCAATAACTACCAAGGTGGCAGGGACTTGCTTTAAAGTAAGTGCACCTGTGTTGGAAACAATTTTTTCTTCATCGTATTTTAGAAAAGGCAATTCGGAAGGAACACTACCTGTGGCAATCATGATATTTTTAGCTGTTAAAACACTGCTTGTTCCATCGGTTGCCGTTACCTGCACCGTCCCTGGCCGAGTGATTTTTCCATATCCTTTAAAGGAAGTGATTTTATTCTTTTTAAAGAGGAAGGCAATGCCCTCGGTATTTTGTTGTACTACTTTATCTTTTCGAGAAAGCATTTGTGATAAATTTAACTCTACTTTGGGAATTTCAACTCCATGGGATTTGAACTCGTGGAGTGCCGCTTGGTAGTGCTCGCTGGATTCCAGCAAGGCCTTTGAGGGAATACAACCAACATTTAAACAGGTGCCACCAAAATTTTTGTCTTTTTCCACAACCGCCGTTTTCAAACCTAATTGCGCCGCTCGAATGGCCCCAACATACCCACCTGGTCCGCTGCCAATAACAATCAAATCATATTGAGTTTCGGTCATTCTATTTGCTCTCCTTACATTTGAAAGACTTTTTAAATTCCAATGAGAAGTCTTTCAGGGTCTTCAACCCCTTCTTTGATTTTAACCAAAAAACTAACACTTTCTTTACCATCAATAATTCGATGATCGTAGGAAAGCGCCACATACATCATAGGTCTCACTTCAATTTTGCCATTGATAACGACAGCCCGATCTTCCACCTTGTGCATTCCTAGGATGGCACTTTGAGGAGGATTTAAAATGGGAGTGCTCATCAAAGAGCCAAAGACACCCCCATTGGTAATTGAAAAAGTACCACCAGATAAATCATCGACGCCAATTTTTCCATCCCGTGCCTTTAAAGCAAATTCTCTGATAGCCATTTCAATTTCTGGGAGAGACATTTGGTCCGCATCTTTTATCACCGGAACCATGAGCCCTTTTTCGGTACTCACTGCAATTCCAATATTATAATAATTGTGATATTCTAAATCGGTGCCTTGAATAAAAGCATTCACTGCTGGATAGGCCTTAAGCGCCTCAATAGCCGCTTTGGTAAAAAGACCCATCATACCTAGGGAAATTCCGTATTTCTCTTTGAATTTATCTTTATACTTATTTCGAATTTCATTAAGTTTTGATAAATCAATTTCATTAAAAGTAGTGAGGATGGCGGCCGTGTTTTGAACTTCAACCAAACGTTCTGCAATTTTCTTGCGGATGGTGGTCATTGGAACGATTTTTTTATCCCCTTGCTTGCTTTGTCGTGAGCTCGTTGGAAATAAATTCACCGCCGCTGCTTTAGACGGCAGAGGCGCTGATTTCGCTGAATCGACGGCAGCTAAGACATCCCCTTTAGTTAATCTACCGTCCTTACCCGTTCCAGAAATTTGCGAAGGTATTAAATTATTTTCAGTGACAATTCTTTGAACCGCAGGACTTAGAGGTGCCGTAGAGGACGTCGCAGAAAAGGACGTCGCAGAGGAGGACATTGCCAAGGGGGCGGCTGCAGGTGCAGAGATAGAATTTGGATTGGTTACAGAAGTAGCTGAATTTAGCGTCGGAGCAGTCGCCGCAGCTGGTGATGCCGAAGCTTTCCCCTCCGTATCGATAGAAGCCACGGTGGCGCCAATTTTTACAACTTGTCCGGCGGCAGCGAGAATCTGAATCGTTCCTTCATTCTCAGCAACCACTTCGACGCTGGCTTTGTCTGTTTCAAGTAGCAATAAAACATCATTTCTTTTAACAAACTCCCCATTTTTTTTATTCCAACTTCCAATAGTTGCTTCCGTTACCGATTCTCCAACGGCTGGAACTTTGACTTCGATATTCATACTAACTCCTTCATCACACCTTGAATGATTTCATTTTGTTCAGTCTTGTGTCGATAGATAGAACCTGTGGCAGGACTAGATCTTTCGGGTCGACCTATATATTTCAAATCCCAATTTAAGTTCTCTTTTCTAAACATGTCCATAAACTTAAAATAAATATGTTGGTAAGAACCCATATTCTTAGGTTCTTCCTGAGTCCATACCACACTGGTTAACTGAGAATAAGACTTAATAACTTCTAAAATTTGCTTTTCAGGAAAAGGATAAATTTGTTCAATGCGGACAATGGCCAGATCCTCTTTCTTTTGTTTTTCCTTTTCCTCAAGTAATTCATAGAACAACTTTCCAGAAACAAAGGCGAGGGTTTTCACTTTTTTATTTTCCTTAACGCTATCATCTTTAATGACTTCTTGGAATTTTCCTTGAGCCAGGTCTTCTAAGCTAGAAACCGCACGAGGGTGGCGTAACAAAGATTTTGGCGACATCACAACGAGAGGCTTTCTAAAATCTCTTTTCATTTGCCTTCGAAGCGCATGGTAAACCTGAGCGGGCGTAGTCAAATTCATGACTTGCATGTTTCCATTAGCACAAAGCTGTAAGAATCGCTCTAACCGTCCACTGGAGTGTTCGGGGCCTTGCCCTTCATAACCATGGGGAAGTAGCAAAACGAGTCCGGTCATTTGCATCCACTTAGCCTCTCCAGCCGATAAAAATTGGTCGATGATAATTTGAGCTCCATTACAGAAATCGCCAAATTGCGCTTCCCAAATAGTTAAGAAAGTAGGGTCGCAAGTAGCATTGCCATATTCAAAACCAAGAACGGCATATTCTGATAAAATGGAGTCGTAAACACAAAATTCAACTTTATCTCCTTTGATTTGATCTAAAGCCTTGAAGGACTCACCTGTTTTAAAATCGTAAAGTGCGGCATGACGATGAGTAAAGGTTCCCCGCACACAATCTTGTCCTGAAAGCCTGACAGAAGTTCCTTCAGATAATAGCGATCCATAGGCTAAAAGCTCCGCGGTTCCCCAATCTAAAAGTTGTTTTCCTTCGGCCATGGATTTTCTTGTTTCTAGCAGACCCTTCACTAATTTAGGATGAGGAGTGAAGCTTGAAGGGACTTCAGAAATAATCTTGCAAAGTTCTTTTAATTTTTTAATATCAAACTGAGTGTTCACTTCTTTTTCTAGATCAGACTTCGAACCCTTTCTGAATCCCTTCCAAAAACCATCGAATTTATAGGGCTTGTTTTTGGGTGGCGTTTTTTTTGTATTTTCATAGACTAGTTGAATGTCATCGATTTTTTTCTGATAAAAATCATCAAAATATTTCTGATCAATAACATTTTCTCTGATCAATTGCTTTCCGTAAATTTCACGAAGAGTAGGATGAGTTTTGATAATTTCATACATTAGTGGCTGTGTGTAAGCAGGTTCATCCCCTTCATTGTGACCAAAACGACGGTAACAAACAATATTGATAACCATATCTCGACCCCATTCTTGACGAAATCGCAAGGCCATCTTCATGGCTCGCACACAGGATTCCACATCGTCTCCATTGACGTGCAATACAGGAGTCGCTAAAACCTTCGCTACATCAGAGGAATAGTGGGATGATCGATGATTTTCAGGATTGGTCGTAAACCCAATTTGATTGTCGATAACAATATGAAGAGTTCCGCCGACAGTATAACCTTTAACATGGGCCATTTGAAAAGTTTCAAGAACAACACCCTGACCAGCAAAGGCGGCATCTCCATGAATCAGGACAGGGATGACTTTTTTTCTTTCCTTGGTATCTTTTCGTCGTCTTTGTGCCGCCCGAGTCATTCCCAAAACCACAGGATTCACGGCCTCCAAATGTGAGGGATTATAAGCTAAAGTCACCTGACATACTCCATTGGGAGTTTCTTTTTGAGCTACATAACCCAAATGATATTTAACATCTCCATCAAAATCATCAATAGGTTCAGCCAGCTCGGTAGGTCCATTGAAATCAGCAAAAATATATTCAAGACCCTTGCCCATAAAATTTGCTAACACATTCACGCGCCCTCGATGGGCCATTCCGATCATGATTTCTTCTGCCTTTAACGATGTGCATTCTTGGACCAAGCTTTCTAACATGGGCATTAAGGAATCGCCACCTTCCACTGAAAATCTCTTTGTTCCCACATACCTGGTATGAATAAATTTTTCTAAGGCTTCTGTTTTGACAACCGAATGAAAGACTTCTTTTTTTTCTGAAGGAGTGAGTTTAAATTTTGGATTTTCAATTTCAAATTCTTTGATAAACCAATTACGAACTTCGGGAAGGGCTTCGGCACATTGGACTGTCAAGCGTCCACAGTATACCGATCTTAAATGAGCGATGATTTGCTTGAGACTGGCGTTGGGTTTTCCAACGATACTTCCGATTTGGAATTTAGATTCTAAATCCTTTTCATTAAGATTAAATTTTTTGAGCGAGAGCTGTTCACTCGATGGAGGGGTGTTAGATAAGGGATCAAGAGACGCTTCGAAGTGACCATAATTCCTATAAGCTTGAATCAAATGATAGACATCCAATTCTTTTTCAGAAAGCCCGAGGGTGCCACCTTGAACAAAATCAACACCTTCAAAAAATCGTTTCCATTCAAGTGAAACAGATTCAGGATTTACCTGGTAATCCTTATAGAGGGATTCAATATATTGTAAATTGGCATGGGTAATTGAACTCATGGAGGGCGGTTCCTTTCTGATTTCAGAACAATTTTTCAAAGAGTCATGTATTCGTCACTAGTTAATGCTCTATGACTTACAAGATCTTTATAACAACCGCCATTGTATCTTGATTTTTTTATTTATTATACTAGATTGAAGCCAAGTATTGGACCAGAAGAAGGATGAGGAAAAAATATGCATAAGTTAGTTATTGTGAGACACGGGGAAAGTATTTGGAATCAAGAAAATAGATTCACAGGTTGGCATGATGTTGGGCTATCAGAAAAAGGAATGATGGAGGCAAAAAAGGGCGGTCAAGCCTTAAAAAAGGAGAATCTTATTTTTGATGTGGCCTATACCTCCGTACTGAAGAGGGCGATTAAAACCTTAGATTTTATTTTGGAAGAAACTGATCAAGTATGGCTTCCTGTACTAAAGGAGTGGCGTTTAAATGAGCGACATTATGGAAACTTGCAGGGCCTCAATAAATCTGAAATGGCTCAACAACACGGCGAGGAGCAAGTTAAGATTTGGCGCCGAAGTTATGATGTTCCCCCTCCAGAGATGAGCCTGACGGATGCCCGACATCCAAAAAATGATATTCGCTATAAAAATGTGGCATTGAAAGACCTACCAGGTTCTGAATCTTTAAAAGACACCGTCGCCCGATTTATTCCTCTTTGGACTGAAAAAATTGTTCCCGATTTAAAAAGAAACAAAAAAGTACTGATTGCGGCCCATGGGAACTCCTTACGTGCCTTAATTATGAATTTAGAAGGACTCAGTCCAGAAGAAATCATGCAAGTCAACGTCCCAACAGGAATTCCCATTTCTTATGAGCTAGATGAAAGATTTAAAGTTATTTCTAAGAGGTTTTTGGGTGACCCTGAAGAGGTAAAAAAAGCCATTCAATCTGTTGCTAATCAAGGTAAAAAAAATTAGACTTTAAAGGATAGGAGTCTGTCCCCAAATGGTCCAGCGAAGCAGATGACCATTTGGGGACAGACTCCATAGAATTAAATCTGTTTGGAGGAATTTAATGGCAAGTCCTGCTAGAAATTATTTTGGCTTTATTTCCAATCCCAGAATTCAATTTAAGTATGCAATATTAAATTCCTTGTTCGTCTCTGGGGTTATTTTGTTAACAAATTTAATTATTATTTATCAGCTTAAAAGTTTTGCTTCAAATCAAGGGGATTATGAGATCGATACGGCATTACTCAAGAACATGACTGATTTTACCCTTCAACTAGGGATTATCTGCTTTCTAATGTCTTTTATTGTGACTTTCTTCTCTAGTTTAATTATCACTCATCGTTTTGTAGGACCCTTCATTGCTATCAACAGATATGTCGAGGCCTTAATTAGCAATAAATATGATGAGCCTTTAAACCTCAGAAATACCGACGAAATGCATGAAATTGCAGGAAAACTTAAAATCTTAGGCGAAAAATTAAAAGAAAAATGACCTAACCACGGGCTTAGATCCTTCTTGGCCTAGTTCCTTCTTGGCGAGACCTCTTGCGGACAGCCCCCCTAACAATCAGGGGTCATTAAGTCAAAAATCATTAATTCAAAAATCGTCATTCTGTCTAAATCTCTTCAGGTGATTAATTTGATGAAATACCTTATATTACCTTCCGTTCTCGTCTCAAAAAATAAAAAAAGGGAAATAAATCCCTTAGAATTATCATATTATAAAGGAGAATTTATGAACAAGAAACTTTTTTTACCCTTGGCCCTGACCCTAATGCTATCTTCGTTTTCATCTGCTAAAGACTTTACATTGCAATTTTGCAGCTCTAAAAATGATAACACGTTCTCGCTAACTTTAAATTCGTTTGAACAAAAGCTTTCTTTTGTTTCTTCTCAATTCCCTGAGAAGGTTTTAATGATGACGGATTTCAAATCTAAAAGTCTCCCTGCTAATGGAGGAATTTTTACCTATTCTGGAATAACTCAAACAAACATTAAAACCGCTGTGTCCTATACAGGCGTGAGCAGTCTAGAAGGAACAACGCAAACTATTTATGTATTTACATATGAAAATAGCGGTATTGGTCTTGGGTGGGAGGATGCCAAAAGTGCAACTTTCTTAGGTAAGTCTTCATGGTGTAATAAGTAAATGCTTTTAAATCCTAGTCCCTCTGGTGGTCTGCCTCTTTCAAAAAGGCGGCCACCACACTCACCAAGATAATTACGTTGAAGAAAACAATGATAGGGCTGAAATTTTTAGTCTTTGGGAGAGCATCCTGAAAGCCCCATGGTATAAGATTCTTTTGAGTAGGCATCATCCTCTGGATACCTATAAGAAAGCCCTGCATAGTCATCGTTTTTTAGGCGCAGTATCAGATCTTTATAAAAATAGGACATAACAGATTTAGTGCCCTCTTGAGGATGCATAAGCCCAAAACAATGTCCTAGTTCATGT
>WBZM01000468.1_pt1 | contig 56907 bp, 58 predicted proteins | sample 5204271 | NCBI WGS metagenome assembly WBZM01 (sample SAMN12344346, study PRJNA552823) | activated sludge metagenome | biome: Activated sludge suspended growth; feature: Nitrification reactor; material: Wastewater; isolation source: activated sludge from nitrification reactor of wastewater... | reverse complement strand
ACCGGTGGGTGATCGACGGATACGCCCCCTGGGTGTCGGGCTGGGGTCGCATCGACACGCTCCAGGTCGCGGCCCGCGGACCCGACGACACCGTCGTCACCGTCGCCCTCGGCGAGTTGGACCGGCCGGGACTGACCGCCGGTCGCCACGAGCTCGCCGTGCTCGACGCCAGCGGGACCGTGAAGCTCACCTTCGACCGGGTCGGCATCGACGCGGACCACGTGATCGGCGTGGCCCCGCACCGGCCGGGCGACACCAACGCCCTCAGCCTGCGCCTCAACGGGTCGCTGGCCCTCGGCGTGGCGCGACGATGCTGCGCCCTGCTGGGTCCGACCGCGCTCGACGAGCAGCTCGCCGAGGTCCGCCACCGCCTCGACACCGCTGGCGACGACGACATCGCCGAGGCCCGCGCCACCGCCTCCGCGTTCGCCCACAAGGCGGCGACCACGCTGCTGGTCCACACCGGCAGCCGCTCGATCGAACTGGACAACCACGCGCAGCGACTGGCCCGCGAGGCGATGTTCCTGATGGTGTTCGGCTCCCGTCCCGCCATCCGCAGCGCCCTGCTGCAGATGGTCTGACGCCGCGGGTGGACCTCAGGCCCGTTCGACGCGCCGCAGGCCCCGGGTCGGGGTCCACGAATCGATCACGAGCATGGTCCCGGCCTCGTCGAGCGCGGTGATCACGACCTCGGTGATGTCCGCGACGAACAGCTCGCCCTCGGGCACCTCGTCGTCGGCCGCTCCCGGTTCGGCGGTCAACGCCCCGGCGGGCACCGCCCGTCCGGCGACCTTGGCCTCACCGGGCCAGGCGGCCTCCTGACCCTTGACCGGGTCCACGGTCGGGCCGTGCAGCGCGAAGCGCGGGTCGCGGCGCAGGTCGGCCCCCTTGCGCGCCCCGGTCATCGACCCGAACTGCAGCTCGCCGTCGACGAACTCGCACTCGATGCCCGAGATCCGCGGAGCGCCATCGGCGCACAACGCGGCGATCGTCTTGTGAGTCCGCGCCTCGAACAACCCCCCGGACCCGGGCGGCGAACTCGGGGGCCGCGGCCCCGACGTCACGCCACGCCGTCATCGGCTGGTCCCGGGATCTCCGCGCAACAGGTCCATGTCGACAACCTAGGGCGACACGGCGTCGCGGTCACCGGGGAACACGTCGAGCAACGACCAGCGAACTTGTAGCCCACACGCCACCACAACGACCGGGAGCTACAAGTTCGACACGAACCAGCGAACGTGTAGCCCACACGCCACCACAGCGACCGAGAGCTACAAGTTCGCCGGGTCAGGACGTGCCGAACCAGGCTGGCCACTACTCGATCCGGAGCCTTCGGACGCCCATGAGGAACGACCGGAGGCGCTCAGCTCGGAGGACGAGCCGGGACACGTCGGACCGGCTCAGCAGCGCGGGTGTCTCCGGTCGGTGAGGCCAGCCCTCGTTCCAGGTCGGTGAAGGCGTCGAGGATCTCCCGCGCCTCCCAGGCTCGGTTCCTGCGCCCGACGGTCATCTTGGTCAGGATCCCGGCGTCGACGAATCGTTCGATGGCGTCGTTCGCCGCGTTGAAGGAGCGGTCGAGGAGGGCGGCGGCGCTGGTCGAGGTGACGATGGGCGTCCCAGGAAGGAGGTCGACGAGACGTTCCGCTGCAGAGTTGCGGCGGAGTCTTCCCAGACGCAGCTGCCAGTCCCGCTTGATCTGCTCGATCCTGTCCTCGAAAGCAAGCGCCTGGTGTGCGGCCGCAGAGGTCGCTGCCGCGAACGTTGCGACCCAATGGTTCAGGCCCTCCCGAGCCGCTGCACTGTCGGCCGGGCCGACGTGGCGAAAGGCGGTCAGTCCAGCGATGTAGTTCGAGGATCGAGTGGCGAGGATGAGGCTGATCGGCGGCACGACCTTCGGGCACAACCCGCGGCGGCGAAGGATGACGTGGATGAGAGCTCGACCCGCTCGGCCGTTGCCGTCCACGAACGGGTGGATGGTCTCGAACTGGGCGTGGGCGACGGCGGCCTGAGCGATCGGGGGCAACGAGTCCCCGTTCGCGAACGTGCACAGGTCGGCGAGCAGTCGGGGCACGTCGTCCTCGGGCGGCGGGATGAATGCTGCAGAGCACGGGTTGTAGCTCGAGCCTCCGATCCAGTTCTGCTCCTCACGCAGTCGTCCGGCGAACTGGGCTCTGTCGGTGTCCTCGAGCAGAAGACGGTGCATCTCCAGGATGCCGTCGACGGTGACCTGCTCGTTCGCCAACGTGTGCACGGCGTAGTCCATCGCACGGATGTTCGACAGCACCTCGTCCGCCGTGACGTCGCGGGCTTCATCGGAGCCGAGTTCGGACGCGACCTCGAAGCGCAGCAACCGGCGGCCACCGACCACGAGACCCTCGATGTGAGATGAGCCGACCGCCTCGGCGCGGAGGAGGAGACGGGCCAGCGCTTCGGTGTCCGCCAGCACCACCGCCGACGCGTTCAGGCGAGCCACGTTCGCCTCGGCGTCCGAGACGTCGGCAGCCGTCTCGCCGTCGAGCATGAACCGGCGGCCAACGAGGTCGTCCGGCAGGTACGCGTCGTAGTCGCATCCGGCGCGGTCCTTGCGAGGAAGGCCGGTCAGATCTCCGGTGGACCAATGCCGGCGGATCATGTGCGCCATAGCGTCTCCCTGAACCTCCAACCGGCCGTCACGTTATTTCAGGTTACCGCATAACACGCAACATGGCTCGGGTCGCTGTCAGGCTGTGCGGCGCAGGTCGGCTCCCGCGCGCGCCCCGATCATCGACCCGAACTGCAGCTCGCCGTCGACGAACTCGCACTCGATGCCCGAGATGCGCGGAGCGCCATCGGCGCGCAGCGTGGCGATCGTCTTGTGGGTCCGCGCCTCGAACAACCCCCCGGACCCGGGCGGCGAACTCGGGGGCCGCGGCCCCGACGTCACGCCACGCCGTCATCGGCTGGTCCCGGGATCTCCGCGCAACTGGTCCACGTCGCCAACCCAAGGCGACACGGCGCCGCGGTCACCGGGGAACACGTCGAGCAGCAGCGGCAGCGCGGCCATCTCCGCCCCGATCGCCGCGGCGGCACGCCGGGGACCGCCGAGGTCGGGCCGGGACCGGGATCTGTCGACGATCACCCGCACCGCCCGTTCGATCCGCTCGGCGTCGCCGTCACCGAGACTGCGACGGTCGGCGGGCCTCACCACCGTCCCCGCCCCAGCCCGCTCCACCGCCACGGCATTGACGGGCTGATCGGCGAACATCGGGACCACAACCACCGGCACCCCTCGGGCCAGGGCGCCGAAGGTCGTTCCCGAACCGCCGTGGCACACCACGACCGACGCCGCCTCCAGCGCGTCGGCCTGATCGACCCACTGCTCGACCCGGACGTTGGCGGGGGCCGGTCCCAGCGCGACGGGATCCACGCCACGGCCGGTGGTCAGCAGGACGCGGGCATCGAGGCCCGCTACGGCGTCGAGGAGCACTGCCATCGAGCGGACAGCCGTCGACATGTGCCCGAGGACGGTGCCGAACGTGGCGTACACCAGCGGACGGTCATCGCCCGGCCACCAGTCCGGCAGTGGCTCGGCCGGAACCCACGGCTCCCGGAACCTGATCGTGGTCGGGAACGGCGACGGATCCAGGGACGCGGGAAAGCGGGTCACGTAGGGGGTGGAGCGGACGATGTCGGACAGCCCGACTCGCCACCCCTCGAGAGCTCGGGCCGCTGCGGCGATCGATCCCCACTCGACAGCGGCGAGCGAGATGGCGGCTTGCGCGACCGGCAGGGAGGTCTCCGCCGCCACCACCGCTGAGGCGTACTCGCACGGATCACGGACGATGAGGTCCGGCTCCCACCGAGCGACCGCCTCCCGGAGCGGGTCGAGCATCGCCGCTGTGGCGAGCTGTCCGAACAGGTCGCGGTTGCCGACGAGCGACGCGGCGGCGGGGTCGAGCTCGAGCAGCTGCTCGCGGAGCGGCTCCAGTTCGGACTCGTGGGCGCTGCACCGGGAAGACAGGTGTGGCCCATCTCAGCGACCATCCCTGCCATCGCTGGCGGCACGACCACCGCCACGGCATCACCCCGATCGCTGAGCGGGTCGAGGACCGAGCAAAGTGGACCGAGATGGCCGGGTCCGCCGAGCGAACACGCCCCGAGCACTCGCATCGCGCCACGCTAACTGCCGGGGTCAGCGCCGGGCTCCCACCGTGGCTGCAACCCCGGAGGGCTGTCGCACGTCAGGTAGGTCGTGAGCAGGTTGGTGGTCGAGCAGACGGGATCGGGCGTGGAAGACGGGACACGATCGCTCGGATCTTCCAGGGGAGCACGGACACTCGACGACCTCTTCCGTGACCGCTTCGACCCCATGGTCCGGCTGGCGACGCTGCTGACCGGATCGCAGCACGAGGCCGAGGAGATCGTGATGGACGCCTTCGCCCGGATGGCCGCCCGCCCCGCCGGGCTCCGCGACCTCGACGAGCCGGCGGCCTATCTCCGCACGAGCGTCGTCAACGGCGCCCACTCCCGGCACCGCCGACTCCGGACCCTGCGATCGGCACCGGCGCATCGACCCTCGCCGCACACCGACCCGCAGTTCGACGATCTGTGGGCCCGGCTCGCCACGCTCACCGACGACCAACGTCGCTGCGTCGTCCTGCGCTTCTACGAGGACCTGCCGCTGGCCCAGATCGCGGAGGTGCTCGACATGCCCGTCGGCACGGTCAAGTCGCACCTGCACCGGGCGCTGGGGCGGTTGCGCCCGCTCCTCGATCACGACGGCCACAGGCCCGCCCCACCGGGGATGAGATCCGGGCCGGCCGAGGAGCCCGGCGTCCACGGTGACGACCACGACCACCTCGGAGGCGACCGATGACAGACCACCTCGACCCCAGCGAGCTCACGGACCCCCACGACCTCGCCATCACATCGGCCGATGAGGACCGCCTGAGAGCGCTGCTCCACGCGGCGGCCGACGACCTCGAGATCGACCCGGAACATGACGCTCACGGAGCGATCACCCGACCACCGACGCGGTCCCGTCGCACACCCCGGACAGTCGCCGCAGTCGCCGCCGCGGCGATCGCGGTCGTGACGGTCGGCGGGGTGATCTGGGCCGCCGGCGGGGACGACCCCACCGTCGTGGACCCGGCCGGTCCGGGCCACTCCACCCCTACGGTGGCAACCACCGACCTGGGGCCCGACACATGGCGCGATGGGGCGGGCATCTGGCGACTCCCCGACCCCGCGTCAGGCCTCGTCATCGAACAGGCGTTGATGAGCCGGACCGGGGAGCCGCCGTGGCTGGTCGCGCTCGACCCGGGTGGTGACTCCTCACGGTTCGTCGCCGTCTCCCTCCTGTTCGTCGAGCAGTACCAGGATCCCGATCCAGAGACGCTGACGCGGTACTCGACGGTCGACGACGTCGACGTGTCCATGAACACGTCCGCCGGGGGCGAGGCGGCCGGGCTCGACTGGACCGCGGTCCGAGCCCGGGAGGGTCGCGGTGGCCTCGCCATCATCAGCCACGGGATCGAGGCCGACGAGATCCACGCCTTCGCCTCCGACCTGGCGGCGCTGATCGCCCGGGAGCCCGGGACCATCAGCGCCGAGGTTGCGGCCCAGGCTCTGCAGGCCGCGACGCTGCCGTCGGGCCTGACGCCTTCGTGGGCCGAGGACGATGCAGTCGGGATCCTCCACGGCCGACGATCGACCACCGGCCTGACGCTGGGCGTGACGCGGTCCCTGGGTCCCACGATCCTCGTGGTCATCGACCCGCCTCCGGCGGGTGCGGTCACAGCCCACCGGATCGCCTCGGTGCTGACCTCGCACGAGCGGAAGGCCACGACGTCGGACCTGCTCGAGCCCACCTCGGAGATCTGGAGCCCCGGCGAGACCGCCAACCGGCTGCAGGGATTCACCGGGGACGGCACGTCGATCACGGTGTCCGGCTCCGCCTCACGGGAGGAGTTGACCGCGGTGCTCCGCAGCCTCCGGGCCACCGACGAGGCGGCCGCTCGTCAGCGTCTGCGCGACGACGGGATCGCCCTCGGCACCGTGGTCCCCGCTGGTCCGACCACGACGATGGTCCCCGACGCGATGGCGTCCGACGGTTTGGTCCCCGACGGCCACACGTCGACCACCGCGCCCGGCCGGCCCTGAGGTCGATCCTGTCGAACTTGTAGCCCACACGCCACCAGAGCGACCGGGAGCTACAAGTTCGACACGGACCAGCGAACTTGTAGCCCACACGCCACCACAGCGACCGGGAGCTACAAGTTCGACACGGACCAGCGAACTTGTAGCCCACACGCCACCACAGCGACCGAGAGCTGCAAGTTCGCCGGGGCAGGAACCTGCCGAACCGGGCTGGCGACTACTCGATGCGCAGGCCGGAGATGGCCCGGCCGATCACGAGCTGCTGGATCTGCTCGGTGCCCTCGAAGATGTCGAAGATCTTCGAAGGACCGCCCGAGATGCCTGCAAACAAGCGGTTCCCGGAGGCCGTGAGGTGCCCCGGTCCACGCCGGTCGGGTGGCCTCGATGAGCCTGAATGCGCCAATCGGGCAGACCCGGACGGTCGGGGCCATGGACAGCTCAACCGACATCGAACCGCTCTGGGGTCTGGCGGAAGTCTGCGCCTTCATCGGCAAGTCTCGAAACGCGGTGCGGGACCTGATCGACTCCGAGCCGGACGTCCCCCTCCCAGTCATCGGAGGGCGCCAGCCCCGTTGGCTGGCCGAACAGTGGACGGCCTGGGCACGCAAGCGGGCCACCGCCCCACGTCGCCGACCGTCCTCAGGGGCGAAGGGACGGCAGACCCGTGTCTGACCGCCGACGCCCACGTGCAGTCCGCCGGGTCGGGGAACCCATCGAAGCCTTCAACGAACGTGCCCGGTGGGGTCGCTTCGACGAGTTCGCCATCGCATTCGCCGCCGACCTCGACCGAAAGTACGCGCCCGGGACAGCCGGCCAATACCGCTCAGACATCAACGTGATGCTCCTTCCCACACTTGGTGACATGTGGCTGACCGAATGCGACGCCCACTCCCTCGACCTCGTGCTCAGCGAGCTCGACGGCCGCACGCTTCGCCAGGAAGCCGCCATCCGCACCCTGGGGTCGATGGCCACCTGGGCGGTCAACGAGCGAAGGTGGCCGACCGACACCCCGGCGTTCGGCGGCCCCGAGTACCGGCGAGCCCGGCGACGCAACCTCCGCGCCGCTGCGCCCGCAAAACGGAACGAGAAGATCCACGTCCGCCACTGCCCCACCATCGACGACGCCGTCGAACTCGCCGGCGCGCTGGAACTCGAAGCACGCAACCGATACACCATCGACCGGCACACGGCACGCCAGATCGGACAAGTGCCCGTCGTCCAGCTCCTCACCGGCACCCGGATCGCAGAAACCTTCGCCCTGCAGAAGGCCAGCTTCTCCGCTGACTTGTCCACGGTGCATGTCCACGCCCAATTCCACCGCCGGGGCACACAACTGGGCAACCAGCCACCAGTCGCCCCACCCAAGTACGGAACCATGAGGACCGCCGTGGTGTGGGAGTGGGCGGCGGAACTGCTGGAGGAAACGGTCGACAGCGCCGAACAGCACCTCTTCCCCAGAGCCTCAGGCCGCGGCCGGTGGATCGACACCTGGGAGAAGCTGTGCCGCAAGGTCCGCGTCGACCTCGGCTACCGCTGGGCGCTCCACTACCACCGCCACGCCTACGTCACGACCAACCTCGCACCCGCCGAAGACGGCGGCTACGGGCGCAGCATCCCCGACGTCGCCACGTGGGTCGGTGACCTGCCATCGACCATCGTCGACACGTACTGGCATCCAGGCCAAGCGCACCCATCCGGGTGGAGCAGATGGCGACCCGGCCGACCCACGGGGCGTGACGACGGGAGTGGCAGGCCCGGCGGCCCCACGCCGTGACCGTCGAAGGGAGCCGGCCGACTGGTGCGTCAGGACACCCAGAGTCCGAGCGAGCCGGACAGCGGTGCCGTCAACGTCAGCGATTCACACGTACCCCTGATACCAGTGGTGGTCTGAGTGCGGGGAGTTGTAGATGTAGGCGTCGTAGGGATATCCGCCGAAGTTCTTGCGCCAGATGTAGTCCAACTTCTGGTTCGTGGCCCCGGACTGGAAGGTCGGGAAGTTGTTCGCAGCATCGGCCTCGGCGAACCCGCCGAGCGCCCACGCCAACGTGGTCACGCTCGGCGTGGTGTTGAAGTCTCCGGCAGCGAACACGCCGGAGCCGGCGACGAAGTTCGCGACGCTCCGGTACACGTCTGCCTGGGAGGCGGTGTAGGACGAGGCTCCAGTGGCGAGGTGGCTGGAGCAGATGGTCGGGCCCGAGGCGCGAATGCAGATCCAGTTGCGCTGCTCGCCATAGGACGACGGCCCCTGGATCGACGAGCTGTACCAGTTCGCCCCTCCGCCGGTGCGTGCACCCTTGACCGCAACAGCGTTGCCGTACCAGGACCCGCAGCTCGCGATGGGCCAGGTTGTACCAACCTGACTGCCGAGAAAGTTGCCCAGCGACACGGTGTGGTCGAACGAGTAGCCGTAACCGGCCGCAGTCAAGTACCAGACGATGTAGTTGTACTGGTTCTCACAGACCTCGTTCAGGCTCAGCCCGATGGGAGAGCCGGACCGCGACTGCACCGAGCTGACGATCGCTGGCGCGACAGTCGTGTTGTACCCGGTGGTCGCGTTTCCGTTGCCTCCGTAGATGTTGAACTGGATGATCTGCGGCAGGTTCGGATAGTCAGGGGCAGCGCTTGCGTCGGGCGGTGCCCCGATCCCAAGCGCGGCGAGCACAGAGAACGCTGCAAGGGCGCACAGTCCCTTGGAGCGACGACAGTTCTGCATCGAGGCGACCATCACTCGAAGAACCGGACGGTCACAGGACCGCTCGGGCTCGTGCTCGGGCCGCCAGCCGGGGTCTCCAGGGCAGGGATCGGTCCCACGGCGACGACCTTGCCCTTTGGGAAGTCGGACACCAGCCACGACACCGCTGGATTTCCATCCACGGTTCGGACACTCGCGCCACCGTCCGAGACCTCCACGAGGACCGGGCTCGCTCCGCCCCCAGCGCCCTTCCCGACCTGGCTCAGCGCTCGCATCAGGACCTTCTGAGAGTTGGATACGAGTGACTCAGGATTGGGAATGGCACCCGCCGGCAGTGACGTCTGTGCCCATTCGCTGGCCCCCGCCTTCCTACGGAAGAGGGTCGTGCTGCCGTCGAGCGACTTCGGAGGGGAGCTCAGGTAGACCGTGTCGGAATCGCAGCCCACGTGCACCATCGCAGCGCCTGAACTGATGTCCAGGTCCGGCAGAGCGACCTCCGTCGACTTGCCGTCCCCACCCACCTCAACGAGGCGAACGCGGCTTTCGCCATCGCCTGAGGGCTCTTTGGTCAGGAGGTTGAGAGCGTTCCGTGTCGGGCAACTCTCGGAAAGGAACGTCGAGGTCGCTACCGCCCGCCACTCATTCCCATCAAGTCGCAACACGCTGTCGAGCGGCCCGTTGCCAGAGCCTTCAGTACGTACAGTTGCGAACACTGTGCCATCACCAGCCGTACTGACGGACCCCGAGAACCCTGCCGGCGAGGTCGGCGGCAAGGGCGCAATCGCTTCGGGGAGCCGTACCTCCCGCCAGGTCGTCCCAGAGGCGTCCAGGATGAAGCTCGATCCAGACGCCGGCGAGCAACCGCTGAGGGGATCAACGGCCGGAAGGGACTCTCCCTCAGGACATCGAGCGCCCAGCGCGACGAACGATCCGTTCGGCCCTGTCGTGGCACTGAGGACCACAACAGGGCCGTCGGACTTCGGAGCGTCGACGTTTCGGACGCTGCCCGTCGCGACGTCGACGACCGCAGCGCTCGTCGCGACAACTGCGCCATCCTTCGTAGCGTCCAGACCCCCAGCGACAAGAAGGCTGTCTCCCGACAGAGCCAGCACCGGCGGTGCGCTCGCGTCGGAGAGTCTCGCTTCGAGCGCTGGTCCGACGGCCGAAGCGTCGTCGGCCTCCGTGACGACCTTCCTCGTGGACGAACACCCGACGAGCGCCCCGCCGACGATCAGGGCGAGCGTCAGAACCAGACGTGAATGACGGGGTACGTTCACACACCCTCCTCAGACAATTCGAAGTCAACGTAACTGAACGTCGATCTCGGCTTTGGTCTGGCACGGATCAATTCTCCGAGCCATGAGGCCAGCGACATGAGCCTCCGGTACCGCCGCCCGGCATGCCGAGAACGAGCCGAACGCTGTCGCTCGCGGGATGCCGAACACAGCGAATTCAGACCGGTTGTGAGACTTTCCGGCTGTTCCCCGGGCGAAGGGTCAGCCATTTCCAGCAGGAGTTTCAACTGTGTCAGCAGAGATTTCGGGCACTGTCAGCAGTGCTGCCCGATGAGCGACGGCAGACGCCAGGCTCAGCCTCGATTGGGGGCGCCGGGGGGCCTCACCACGAGCGTCGGCCCGGCCGGTCATTGCCGGGTCCGATACCTGGCCCGCCCCGCAGGAGCCCATCGTCGGGCGGTCCCATCGTTCGTCCAGCGAGCGACGCTGCCCCGGGCCCCCGTTCCAGGTCGGGGGTTAGGTTTCAAGCCGCTGCCCAGGTGAGACCATCGAAGCCGTGAGCACCCACTTCTGCGGGTGGTGCGGCAGCATCGTCATGAAGCTGAACACCTACCGGATCCCGCCCGACACCGAGATGCTGGTCCTCCGGTGTGAGACCTGCGGCGTCCACAACATCTGGACGCCGGAGAGCGGCGACGGTCTCCAGGACCTTCCGGCGAACGTCCTCCCCGTCCCTCGACCCGTCGTCGACGCCACGGACTGAGGGAGCCCTTCCCCGCCTGCCCGCCGCCCGGATCCCCGAGGCGGGCCCAGAGTCGCCAAACGCGTTGACAGATGTGTAACTACAACGGTGTAATTGGGGACTGGCCCAGATCACCGCAGAGTTCCCGACATGCCGACAGACACGACGAACGAACGACAGGTGTCGCAGTCGGCCACGACGCGGGTGCTGCAGTCCCTCGATCCGCCGGTCCGGGACGAGTTCGGCATAGACGTCCTCGGGTGCCTGTTCGACGGGCTGAACGAAGCCAAGCACCTGGTCGGTCGTGACCACGCCTTCCTGGTGATCACCATCGGGCTCATGGAGTTCGTGTTCCGGGCGGCCCAGGTGGGCATCGACCCGATGACGTTCGGCGACAAGCAGCGCGTGGGGTGGATCGGTCAGACAGGCCACTCCCGCCGCCGCTACCTCGAACGCCGCTTCGGAGCGGGAACGGTCCAGCGCGTCGAAGGAGCGGTGAAGGAGGACACCGCCGAGCTCAAGCCGTACGGGGTTGTTGTCCTGGCCGAACTGGCCCCGCTGCTCGACGCGATCGCCCTCGTGAACGCAACGGCCACGAGCCCCGACCCTCAGGACTGGGCTGCAACCCCAGCCAAGGGCGACCTGACCTTCTCCGAGCTCGTGACCAGCCTTGTGGTCGAACCCGAGTTCACCGACCCGGATGAGGTCATGGTGTCGCTCGACTGGGCGCCACAGGTCCGCAAGCTCCTCGAGGCCCACACCCCCGACCTGATGCGCAAGTACGACGGCGCCCTCTACGCCGTCAACGGCGACAGCCCCGATGCTGTCTCGCAGACGGCCAACTCGATCATCGAGCTGCTCGACAGGCTGGTCCGGGAACTGGCGCCGGACGACGACGCCTTGCAGTGGTGCCTCGAGGCCGGCGACGGGTCACTCGTCTACCAGGAGGACGACCGGGTCCTGGCGACCAAGCGGGGGCAATTCCAGTTCATCGTCCACATGATCTGCGGCACCGCCGATGAGGCTGGCGAGCTTCGGGGCACCATCGCCGTGGCCGCCGTGCAGGTTCGGAACGCCGCCCAGAAGCTCAAGCACGCCGACCGTGGCCTCCAGGACCTGCCCGCATGCCGGCGGATCGTCCAGGCCGCCGAAGCCGTGCTCGTCATCTTCCACCACTTCTCCATGCTCCGCGAGGACGTGACACCAGAGCTCGCATCCCGCGTCCAGGGCCTCGACGAGCGACTGGAGAGCCTGGGACCCCAACGCCTGGCGCTGGTGATGGGCGACGACACGCCACTCGCCTGACCGGGTCGCCGCTTCGGCGTGCACCCCGGGCATCCAGCCGGACACCATCGGCCGCCAATGGGTCACGTCCGAGCAGCTCAGGTGCCTGCTGCCGCCCTCAAGGTGTCGACGAAGTGAGCGGCACCGACGGCCTTGGTCTGACGACCACCGTTGGTGATGCCGCGTCCACTGGTGTGGAACGTCTCGAGGTGGACGAGCCGCCCTGCGACACCGGGGGCCGACTCCTCGAGTAGCCCCCACGACTGGTGGGCCTTGTTGCCGCACGTCACGACGGTGGTCAGCCGAGGCAGCAGGGCGATGAACCGGCACAGCGGATCCACACCCTCCTGGAGCATCCTCGTCGTGACGTTCCCCTGGTCCTCGAGGAACCACGGGAAGGCGTTCCAGCTCACCAGGTCGGACTGGACGAGCCCGGCCTCGTCGATGCAGTCGGCGAGCAGGCCCGCTGACGGGTCGTCGTTCTCGGGACTGAGGAACCCCGACCCTCCGGCACGACCATCCGTCATCCGACCAGGGTCCTGGAACAGGAGCAGGATGGTGGCCTCGACGCCGCCGTACAGCGGCGAGATGTACGGCATGTACGAACCGGGGCGCTCGGCAATGAGATCGTCCACCAACAGGTTGAGCGGAGCGACGTGCGGATCATGGAGGTGCTCCCACTGCTCCGCCCGGAACGCCGGGTCCGACGCCCGCCGATGGCGACGCCGGCTGCTCGGACGGGACACGGAACGCGGGGCGCCGACCGGCGACGGCTTCGGTGTGGCCGGCTCCATCGGTGAAGTCGGCGCCGGCGGTGTCTCGAACAGACCTTCCAAGACCTTGGCCAAGTCCGACCGCCGGTTCGACCCGATGCCAACGAGCAGCAGCCGACACGTGTCGATGGCACGGAAGGCGCTGAGACGGTCGAACTCGGTGTAGTGCGCCCAGCGGTTGCGGGTGTGGCGGAACTCCTGGACGACGGTCAGACCTTCACCGCCGAGGTCAGAGGCGAAGGTGGGTCGCCAGTTGTCCAACATCACGTTCACCAGGTACGACGGGTCGTTCGGGTTCACCTTCCCGTACGGTCCGGTTGGCCAGACGTCGAGACGAGCCTTCATCCAGGGGCGCAGTTCGTCGGCCGTCACCCGGATGGCGTCACCCACCATGGCGTAGAAGTCCCTGTCGCCCACACGCTCCCCCTGTGCCCCTGCTGGCTGTCACAACCCTACGGTGGGCGACACCGTCCCTGATGCCGTACGGCAGGGCCGGTTGTCTGGCCGTCTACGTCACGACGCGGCCGATCGTCGTGGTTCTACGATCCTCGCCCGACGAGGGAGGGCGCATGGTGAAGCTGTTCGACGGGCTGCCGGACTTGGACCTACTTGCGAGCACGACCGGGCTGCAGCCGCAACTGGTCAACGACGCCGTGCTCGAGATGGCGTTCATCTGCAAGACGATCACTCGGCTCGGCAAGGGCTACGTGCTCGGCGAGGCGGCCTTCAGCCGTCCCGGCTCGATCGCTGACGCAATCCTCACCCAGTACGGCGATGCTCCGGACGAGGCTGCGGACGCGGGGCTGCCAGTTGAGGACTACTGGGTCGGGTCGCAGGTGATCGCTGGAACCCTCGCCGACCGGACGGGTCTGGCACTCGACGAGGTAGAGGCCATCGTCGTTGGCGTCGAGGATCAAGTCGACGCCGATCCGACGCCTGGCAGACGAGTCGCATATGCGGACGTGGAACTCGAACGCGTCGTCGAAGACCAACTGATGGCCGACCTGTCGGTGCTTGATGTGTGGGGTTGGAGCCTGACGGATGTCCAGCGCCAAGTTCGGCTCGATCCCACCAGTAGGGCGGACCTCATCGGCCGACGTCCAGATGGCACGTGGGTCGTCATCGAGCTCAAGCGGGGCGCTGCGCTCACCGAGACGGCCGATCAGGTGCTGCGGTACATCGACCTCGTTCAACGCCTCCGCGCTGGGGCGGACGAGGTGCACGGCCTGGTGATCGCCGACGGCGACGACGTCGCCTTCCATGATCGGGTCCGGGCGTCGGGCGAGAACGTGACGTACCTGCCGGTCCGCTCCCTGAACCTGCCGGCGTGCCGCCCGCAGACGCACACGCTGGCACCCGAGCCCGGTTCCAGCGAGTTCCGAATGCTCACCGTCGCCGCCGACGGCCTCACCGCCGTGGCGGCCACCCCGAGCTTCGCGTCGTTCACGGAACACGGGCCCATCTCGCTGCAGACGTTCGGTCGGGAGTACCTCGACGGAACCAACACGCCCCAGCCCATCACTCCGCTGCCGTCCACTCGCATCTGACACGACAGGCCCGGCCAGGCCTGCCCTTCCAGCGGCGGCACCGGGGACTGATCCCCATGACGCTGGGATCGGAGTGTCGTCACACTGAGGGGGTGACGACCACTCCGACTGGGCCTCCGGTGTACCAACCGCCGGTAATCCCGTCGGCGCCGGCCCCCCGACGCGTCCGCCTCATTGCGGCGCTCGCCATCGGCGCACTCGTCGTGGCTGTCGCCGTTGGAGCCACCGCCTGGTTCGTCGGCCGTGACGACGAGCCGAAGCCATCAGAGCCGAAACCTCCCGCATCAGTGATCAAAGCCTGCGCGACCGCTCGACAACTGGACGCGGCCATCGGGGACGGCGACCTAGACGCGGTCAGTCGCTTCGCCCAACAGGAAGCAGACCTGCTGCCCTCCGTCATCGACGACACGTCGCCTGGAGACCTCCAGCTAGCCGTCGGCCTCATTCCAACCGTGGCGAACAACCTTGGAGTGAACGACGCAACCCTCCCTTACCTGGCAGACGTTGCGGTCAAGCTCGAGTTCGCCTGCAAGCATGCGGGCGTCACGCCCAGCGAGATGTTCGCGACAGCTCTCGCGCAGCCAACCCAGACGACGACCTCGACCACCGATGCGCCGCCGACGACCACACCCGCACCGACAAGCACGGTTGCCCCGCCTGCGCAGGCGGCGGTGCCAGGCGAACATGAGCGCCTCGGCCAGATCGAGGCCGCTCAGCGCCTGGTCGACGCCTGGAACGCCGGCGACCGTGCAGCTGCTGCACGAGTCGCACTTCCGGCTGCCGTGGACGGCCTGTTTGGCACCCAGCCAACCGGGGGTGCGGAGCTCGTCCGGTGCCGGTTCTGGGATGACGTTGCTGAAGGCGAGTACCCGATCGACGCCACGTTCTATTGCGAGGTCACATTCGACAACGGGGCCCAGTCAGCCCAGCTCTACGTCGACGGCGGAGCGTCCGCCGGGTACGAGGTCACCACGTCGGCGCTCGACGGCAACCCGCCCGGATGGGAACCCGTCGACTGACCGAACTGCGTCGACTGGCGGACGTTTGAACCATCCCGAGCCCGCTCAGCCAACGCCTGGACGGCTGCTGTGCGGCTGCACCTGTCCACAGGCGTCGACGAAGAGCCGAGTGGCGGCAAGGCGGGCGGCCGCATCGGCACCCGGCTGAGATCCCAGCAGTCGCAGCTCGACACCGAATCGTCCGATGCTGCCGTCAGGCTGCTGCTGGTCGACCATGACCCGACTCAGGCTCTCCACGACACCGTCGTGTCTACCAAGGTCAACCAGTCGCGCGAGTTCCAGCATGACTTCGACATCTCCAGCCCGACCGAACGTGATGGCCAGCAGGGCTGCGGCTCGCTCGTCATCGATGGACCGTGCGTTCCGTACCTGACTCAGCAGTTCATCTCGACCCAGGTCGATGATCATCGCTGCATCCAACGTCGTTGCCCGCGGCGGCGGCTCGGATGCACTATCGCCCCGGGCAGCGAGCCACTCCTCAGCGCGCCGGAGACCATCCCGAAGGTCAGGCGTCACCGAAGCTGACCACCGCGCCAAGGAGCGCCACCACGAGCGTCGTGTGGTAGTGCGAATCGAAATCCCCGAACTGCCCTGCGGCATCAGTGTCGACGTCACGATGGCCGGCGATCGACCCGTCCGAGCGCCTCGCCGTCAGGAGCGACTCGATCGAGCGGCGGATCCACGGCGGCCACTTCTCGACCGAACTCAATACTGAGCGGCAGGTCAGCGACTCCGCGAGAAGGTCCCAGTGGCCAGAACGCCAGAAGGTGACGACCGACGCGTCGACCAGGTCGATGAGTCGGTTGACGCTGCCGAGAACAGGCCCGAGCGGGCGACGTCCGAAGTCGCTGAGATACAGGATGGTGTGGGTGATCGAATACGCCGCCGCAGCATCGAGATAGTCAGGCCCGGGGGCACGGAAGGCGAAGGTTCGGTGGGCTCTTTCGACCAGGCCAGGACCAGGCAACGGATGGCCGCTTGATTCCAGGAAGTAGGCGAGGTCCAGTTCCCGGAACGGTGTCTGTTCCGGCGCGGTCAACAAACCCCTGTCCAGAAGCCAGACAAGTTGGTCATCCATTCGGACTGAGCCGCGGCCGACCCTGCGAAGGACGAGGTAAGGAAGCAGGTACATGAACGACTGCAACGGCCTCCGCCGGACGACGTCCACGTAGTCGGGCCGCGAGATCACCTCCTCGGCGGCAGACAGCCATCGCTCGGACACGAACTCGGCGTCGCCCCCCAGACGTGTCCCGGAATCCGCGAGTGCGCCGGCGAGGATCGTGTACTCGGCAAACGCCTGGAGGCCCGCTGTGTCGAGCGAGTCCCCGCGCCAGGGGTCAGCGCAGGATAGGCGTTCATCTAACCAACCCACTGCCTCGAGCGCCGCCGCCCGAATCGACGAGACGGGTGAGCTCGCGCTCACACCTCGCCGATGCCGAGCTCAGGTGCGGGCAGCCCACGGAGCACGAAGTCCTTCGAGATCAGCTCCCACGACGCCGATACACCAGCGTCCCCAAGTCGGCTCCCGGCCGCGATGATCTCGCCGAGGGTGACATCGAAGTTGAGGATGGCGCTCTCCTGCAGGCTCGACACGAGGGTTTCGTCGATGACTCCCCCACCGTCAGGAAGTCCCCGAAAGACGAAGTCCTTCGTGACGAGCTCCCACGACGCCGATTCGCCCTCGCCGAGCCCCGGGATTCGTTGGGCGGCGACCGCCAGTTGTCGCAACGTGATCTCGGGGTTGAGGAGCCGAGACTCCTGAAGCGCCGTCACCACGTCCTGATGCTTTGTCATTGGTCACCCTCCCGTTCAACACAATGGCGAAAGGCGCGCCATTGCTCCCCCGGAACCGTCGCGCCCAATCCGGTCCACGAGATGTTCTGTTTGATCGCACACCACGCACTCCCTCGGCTCACCAGGAGCAACGCCAGCGCCTGCGGGACGGCGTGAAGGCGACCGTCGCATCTGGCTAGGGGCCCGCGGATGACGGGCTCCCAGGGCCCGGGATGCCGGACACCTCGAGGGTGACCGTCGATCCGACGGCGACCCGGCTTCCGGGCTCAGGTCGCTGCGAGGTCACGACCTCGGTAGGTGGAGCCGAAGCAGCCTCAACGCGCAGTCCGCGGTCGGCCATCACCTTCGTCGCCGAAGCGACGGTGACCCCGACACCATTTGGCACGGTGACGACGTTCGACTGCGTGGATGAAGGCGGAACGGTCGTCGACGGAAGGGAAGTCGACTCCGGACCCTCGTCGGTCGTGCACCCGCCTGAGGCGGCCAGGATCATCAGGCCACAGACCACGATGGGTCCGACCCGACCCATCAGCCGCCTGGCTCGGTCGGTTCCAATGCGGTCGACGGCGGGGACGAAGGCTTCGGGACTGGGTCGCCCTCGGCGACGAACCCGATGCCCGGATGCATGTACCCGACGACGGTTGTCAGGTCGTCGGCATACACCGGGGTCGGTTCACCAAGAGACGGTTCGGCGGTTGGCCTGCGGAGACCAAGCGCATCTTCCTTCTTCGTGTAGCCCACCGGTTTGCCATCCGGTCCGAGGGTCTCGACGAAGTCGGGGACCTGACCGGAATCGACCGGACCGTTGTCCGCAAAGGCCGTCTCCGGAATGGTCCCCTTGGTCGGCGCCTCCTTGGAGGACGCGCCGGCAACAGAGAGACCAACGCCGATGGCGGCGGCCGCAGAAAGGACCAGCACGACTAGTGGGGCTTTGATGCGCACGGATCGACCTCCTTCAGTAGTTCTGGTTCGGGGAGCTGATGGCGCCGATGCCGGTGTACTGCCAGACGCCACCGATGTAGTTCCAGACCTGCCCGATCGCGGTCGTCCGGAAGACCTGGGATCCGGCAGGGTTGCTGCACAGCACCGACCCCACTCCCCACGAAGGATTCGTGGCGCTGCTGTAGTACATCCCCGTGGTGCCGCAATAGGCGCCGTCCCGCCACCCTCGCGCTTCGATGCCGAGCCAACCGGCGTTCATGTTCTGGGCGGATCCTCCACATCGGCCCGTGCTCGACAAGTACGAGAAGATGTACGCCTTGTTGTCCGCAGTGTCCGCGATCACAGACTCCAGACAGTTGTCGGCGTACCAGCCGGGCCAGTAGGGCCCCGTCGTGAGCATGTAGACCTGACCGCTCGTCGCACACCCCGTGGCCAGCCACGGCAGGACGGCGACCATCACGGTCAGCGCAATGGTTCGTGCTCTCACCTGAGCCTCCCCTCGTCTGACGCCGAGCGTGTGAGGGACTCGAAACGTCCGCCCACACCTCTTCGAAGAGTCGTACCACGCACGTTGTGGTCATTGCATTGCGTGTCGTGGGTCTTCTCTTGCACCCCACGCCGCAGTCATCACCGACGCGATCCGAGGTCGGCGTGGGACCGGTGCAATGCCAAGAGCATGCGCGACCACCGCAGACTCGAAACATACGCTCGGGACCGTGACGAACCGCGGACGACGCGCCCTTCGGGGGGGCCCAGCTGCGTACGTTGAGTCAGGGCGTTGGCCCACGGGAGCTATCCGGCCGGATGCGCCGGGTGCAACGTGGTGGGCCGCCGAGATCTCTCGTCGACTTGCATCAGCACTTGCCGAAGAATCGAAGTCGGCGACTGCCGAGGCCACGGGAATGGCTCGCTCGACGCTGTACGACATCCTCAATGGCACGACATGGCCGGACCTGGTCACACTCGTGGCTTTGGAGGAGCACCTGCACGTGGCGATCATCCCCAGGTGGAAAGCGGGCGACAGGTCGTCCACCTGACAATCTCGATGGTGCCCACCCCGACTCCACTCGACACGAGTCAGCCGATGGTCGGACAGGACTGGAGGTGATCGCTCGAACGGGGCCGAACGGCAGGTTCCTGCTCGCTCGTTCCCGCGGCTGCTGGCCATCCCCACACAGCGGGGAACTGTCCTGGCATGGCTGACTTGATCACACTCACCATCGAGGACCGGAGCGGCGAGCGGGTGCCCTTCGCCGAAACCATCGACCAGGTGTTCCGACACGAAGCTGACCCCGGCAGCTTCAGGGTCATCTGCACCACGAAGCCTGCCGTGGAAGGGCCGGACGTCAGTCGTCCTGCTGTCGGTTCGCTGGGCAGCTTGGACTGACTCGACTCCTCAACGTGGCCGCAGTCGAGACGGCTCGAGCTCCCGAGCGAGAACCGCTCCTCAGCTGCTGTGACGCTTCGACATGCGCGCCCGATGGAGGATCACGAGCGCGACGCCGAGCCCGATCCCCACGGCGCATGCGTAGACGGGGAGGAAGTAGACGGGAGGGGCAGCGAGCCACTGGCCAAGCAAGACGAGGACCCCAGCGATTGCTGCCGGGACCAGTAGCAGGAGGTCAAAGCTGTGGTCACCATCGCCAACACGGGTCTGCCCGGGCGGCTGCTGGCCCCCCGACGTCAGTGACCCGTCAGCCATCTTGCGGGACATCCGCCCACTCCCAGACCCGCTGGCATCGCGGCCGGAGTTCCCGTCGGAGGCCGAAGCTGCCTCGATCGTTCTTCGTGACTGGTTCACACGTTGCCTCCCCTAGAAGTCCGATCCCGAGATCAGGCTGAGTGCCCTCATCGCCAGCATCAAGTATCCCCAGAAGGAGGCGGCGGCGAACACCCACCCCGCGATCACGGCTCGCCGTTCCGACTGTGACCTCGGCTCGCTCCTGCTCTTCACGATGGCGGGAATGAACCCGCCGAGGACGCTCAGCAGCAGAAACACGAATAGGTAGAACTGCAGCTCGTCGATCCGGGTCGCACGGATCTGCACAAGCTTGATCAGATCGGGATACAGGCCGCCGCGTTTGAGGCGTGCAGCATCCGACACTCCCGTGAGCGTCGCCTGGCCAAACGTCACGATGTACCCGACGCACGCTGCCATCAGAAGATCCGCCCAGGCCATCGGAAGCGACTCCGCCAGGGGTTCCCCCGCCGCCCACCGCAGGTAGCAGGTGAGCAGAATCGCAAGGAACGGCGGCACCGCGACCCACACCCACTGCTGTGAGAGCACGTCCTGGCCAAGCAGTGCCACTATCGCACTCACGACGGAGTGCCAGGGTGTCGGCGGCCAGCCTTCGCATCAACAGGACAGTCTGGTCCTTGCACCAGAGTGCACGTAGGACGAGTTGAACCCGCGCCCGGACCCGCAATATCAATGCGAGGAGTCCACCCCGGAGCGTCCAGCACAGACGGCCCCCGAAGTCCCTGGCGGTTGTCCGGCTCTCCCCACCACATCCGCACGACCTTCCCGGCCCCGTCAGGTCAGGATCAATCACCCAGACGGATCATCAGGTGAGCCCCTCGCCGATTGCTGAGGCCGGACCCTCTACGCCTCCGACCATCGCGTTCGCAAGTGACCCCGGTCTCGCACCCAAGCTCCGCCTTCCCGCACCCGGTAACGAACTCCGCCGGGTGGAGGTCGGGCAATCGTCGATCGATCAGGAGATCGGTTCAGCGCTGGCCAGTGCCCAGATCCCCGGCTCGGCGATGTACTCGTCATACGGATCTGCGGACCACTTCAACCCACGCCGGTCAGTACGACAGCTCGCACAGACCGGCCCGACCGGCTCCCAGATCTTCAGCGGGACCAGTTCGTGGGAACCGCAGGTCGAACACGGCGGAACCTGGTAGCCAACTCCTCGCACGAGCGACAGGTCATCCTCGGCTTCCCTCGCCACGATCGTGAGATGGGCACGCTTCGTGCATCCCCATCGCCGGATGTCACCCAGCAATCCGAGTCCCTCGTTGTGGGCGGCGGAGGCGTACAGGGCGGCCAGGTACTTCGCATTCCCACGAAGCCATCGCGCAGCGGGAGGCTGTTCGACGTACAGCTCTGCGATCCGCTCGACGAACGCGACCGGCTCCCCCAACTGCCGGGCGATCCGACCCAGCGACCGATCCCCCCGCTCGTACACGACATGCATCACGGCACGGGAGATACGCCCATCGCGGATGCGGGGCAGCAGCAACTCCTCGGACCGCACACCCAACAACTTCGCCACGTCAGATCGTGCGTACTGGGAGAGCGGTGTTGTGAGCGCATGGAATGGCACGCCAGCCCTCAGTTCCTCAAGGATCTCCGGAGCGCGCTCGACGATTGCGACGCCAGCTCCTGATTCCCAGGTGCGGTCCAGCGGTAGCTCGACGATTTCATCGCCTGTGCCGATGACGAGCTTCCCAGTCAGCCTATGAACGAGTGTCTGAACCCCACGCCGTTGCTGAGGAAGCCGCTCGTACCTGACCTCACGGGTCGCAGCGAGCAAGATCGAGCGGAACGCCGCTGAACGCGGCACTGCGAGTTGAGCAACGAGCTCGAGCAGGCGCTCTGCTGCGACACTCGAAGTCGACATTAGCGTCCGCGCCCGTTCATGCGAGATCTCGCGATCGACCTCCGCCAGAGCTGCAGCGGCATCGGCGAGACCAGGAGCGACCTCTCGGTTGTAGATCGATTCGAGACGTTCGAGAAGAGCCCCGGAGGTCTGCTCAACCTTGGAGAGGAGGTCCCGTTCCCGCTCGAGCAGCACCTCGCGCTCTGCCTTGAGCCGGGTACGACGGGCCACCAGTTCGATCTCCAGCGTCGATGTGACACCGGAGCCGACAAGAGACAGAGCACGATCTCCCGCAGCGGCGATCCCACCTGCAAACCACTGCGCGATCTCGGCATGGCCAAGGGAGAAGCCTGGAGCACGCTTCGTCGCATCGCGTGCTTCGAAGTAGTAGGCCGGATCGGGATCCGAGAGCCGTTCCTTGTACCCGAGGGATCGCGACCGGAGAACGAAGGTGTCGTCGCCGATCGAGACCGGCAGGCCGGCGAACCAGTAGAGGTGGTTCGGCCGCGCCTCCGACTCGTCGGCGTCCAACCCGGCTGCGATCCGGGCGAAGTCAGCGGGAGTGGCCCATCCCCCGGGAGGGCAGCACCCCGTGATCACCACGTCGTCCAGCCCGTCGATGCCGAATGGGAATCGAAGCACGCCTGTTCGGTAGAACTCGAGGTGTCGACACACCGTCCTGATGACCCCGAGGGCGTTGGAGTGCGACAGATCGCCGATCGTGATGTCCGTCCGGGCATGGTGGTACCGCATCTTCTGGGTCGAGAATCCACGGCGAATGAGTTCGCGCATCAGATCAGACTTCGTGAGCCCCTCGGTGTAGGCATGCGCGAGCAGCCACTTCACCGCAGCGACCGAATCAGCCGGCTCTCCCTCCGCGTCGACTGACGAGGGGAACCACTCCGCCACCTGTGCCTCATCGGGGCGGAAGTCGGGTGAATCGAGAAACATCACGAGATGACCGCGTCCGGCCGACCCCTTCATCCGGACGACAGCGAGTCCAGGCGGTGGCACGTGTCCGACGCCGACCTCGACCTGCCCACCGACCATGGCCGGGGCGGTCTTCGCGGCCATGCCGCGCCTCGACTCGAGAGGGAGTTTGCGAGCCACTTCCTCGGACGCCTGCAGGTCGAAGAAGGTGGAGGCCGAGGTGGCGTTGTCGAGCAGCCGGATTTCGCGGTCGCCCGATCCGATGAAGCATCCCGTGGCTTGGATCCACGACATCAGTGGCCCAGCGGCCCACGCCACACGAGCGATCCGGTGGATCTCCTTGGCGAAGACCAAGCCAGAGTTGTGGTGTTGCACTGACGCCAGGAGCCGGCTGATCCACGGTTGACCGGCAAACGGGTCCAGCTGCTTCCCGCTTCCCGCACAAAGGATCAGGTGAAACCCCCACTCTGCGACGAAGTCGTACTCGACGATGCGATGGGAGAGCTTCTTGCCCTCGTTCAAACGGTCAGTTGAGATCGGGGTCGCGGCCCGAAGATCCTCCAGCATCACCTGGCGTTGCGGAAGGGCTTCGCGGATGTCGACGCCTTTCCTTGCGAGCTCGTCGGCGGCTCCCAGGAGGTCGTCCACGGCGTAGGCAATAGCTGCCCGACCCGACTCGCCGGAGTTGCGACCAGGAATGCAGATGGGGCGACCGCACCTGATCGACTCCACCAGGCCCCGAGGCAGCCTCGAATCCGACAGATCGAGCTTCGAAAACAGTGCAGTCATCACTTCCTCCATGATCGTCGTGTTGACCCTACAGTTCCCGAGTTCCCTCAAGCGTTCGGAAGGAGCTTCGAGACGAGCCCTCGGTTGCCTTGAGGGCATCGCAGGGTTGGACAGCCACAACCGTCCGGCGATCACGTCCCAGCGCACGCAGCTGACCTGCGGTCGTCCAGCCGCCGAGCGGCTGCGGTTCGTGACGGTGAAGGCGCCGGCCCGGGTAACGCTAAGCGGCGACCCAGACAGGTCTCGCCACGGCCGCACCACCAGTGGGGTCTCTGGGCGCGGCGTTTCGTTCTTGGCGAGTAGAACACCCAATCGGTCCCCCGAGCACATCGCTGCAGAGGGGATCGCTCACCAGCGCCGCACCTCTTCAGCAAGAGCAAGCGACGCTGCTACAGCTGCGCAGACAACCAGCTCGCTAGTTGCTTCACCCGGGTCGTCTTCGATCATCGCGCCAACGTCAGCCAGCACGTCCGGAATAGCCGTACGCCACTTGGCCAGGCTGTCCTCAGTCCAGAGCACGACATCGTCCAGACTCGCTTCGACCCAGAGGCTGAGGTTCTCCGCTGCGCCATTGACCCAGCGCCGTCCATCGACGGCATCACCGATGGACGGAAATGCAGACACGACGCCGTGCAGTGCGACCAGGCGATCCGCTAGCTCCCTGAGCGTCAAGGTCTGAGAACCCGAAGCAAGCTCTGAAAGCTCTGCCCGCAGGGACACGAGTGCCTCTCTACGGTCCTCAGGGTCCGACCCGTGACGTCCGAGCGTCGCCCACCACCTCTCGGCGAACAACGCGAGCATCCGTTCGTGGAACGCCGCGGCGAAACGATCCGAGACGAAAGTGGGGGACGAGGATTCGGAGGTCATGTCAGGCACTGTCCCAAGTGTGACGAGGGGTGCATTCGCGACCCATCGACCCCTGCGCCAATGCGAAGGCACCGCCCACCACGGCTCGGCGGACATCGGATCGACAGAACGCAGCCGAAACCGAGAAGATCACCCGTCCAGAGAAGCCGGGCTCGCCGTCACGCCGCCTGACCCGGGACGCCACAACGCGAAGGGGCTACCCCCAAGGGGCGCCCCTTCTCGCAGGACTCGTCCGACCGGCTGGTCAGAACGCCAGCCGTGACCGCGCGCAGCCGAAGCTTTGCGGGGAACGACACCAGCCGCCTCTAGAACAACCACTAGCGCCATCACGTAGATGCAGAAGCCCAGCCCCTGCAGCGCCAAGGCCAAGCGGTCCCACCCTGACGCGACTCCCTAAGGGCAACTCGATGCCCAGGAGGTTCGTGGACTTCCCACCAGGGAGCCCACCACCAGCGCCGAAAGCCCCCGGCCACGATGACCCCCCTTACCTTCTTTGTAGGCCCTGGGCGATGCTTGGGGTTCGGGAAGTCCGGCGGTGCCGGTATGGCTCATGGCCCCCTGTCACTTCAATGGCCTGGGGGGTGTTGTCGCCGGCACGGTCGGGTGCGTGAACCTCTGATGGGGACATGCGACTGATCGCTGGTTCGTAAGGTGGATGACGGCGAGCGCACCCTGGACGGCCTTCCCTCCTACAGCCCGAGTGGAAGGAGCCAGAGTGAGCACACCAGACGAAGTCGAGATCTGGATCGGACTTGATGTCGGCAAAGAAGACCACTTCGCTGACGTCCTCGACGATGACGGCGAATCGTTGTTCGCACGGTCAGTCGCGAACAACGAGGCCGATCTCGTCGCGGTCATCGAGCGAGCCAGCAAACACGGCACACCGGGGTTGGTGATCGACCAGCCCGGCTCGATCGCGCAGCTCGCGATCGCCGTCGCAAACCAACACGAGGTGCCGGTCGCATATGTGCCGGGACTTGTGATGCGCCGCGCCGCGGATCTCTATCCGGGCGAATCGAAGACCGATCGTCGCGACGCGTTCGTGATCGCGGACACTGGCCGCACCCGACGCCGCAGCATTCACTGGCTCGACGCAGGCAACGACGAGCTGCTCGAGCAGCTCCGCGTGTTGAACGGGTTCGACATCGACCTCGCCGCGGACCTGACCCGTCTCACGAACCGGCTGCGCGACTCGCTCGTGAGCGTGTCGCCTGCTCTGGAGCGAGCTGTCGGGTCCCGACTGCACCAGGCCGGCGTCCGCGACCTGCTCGCGAAGTTCCCGACCCCAGCAGCACTGCGTGCTGCTGGCCGGGCCCGGATCAACACCGCGGTGAAGAAGCGGTCGCCACGAGTCGCTGCCAAGGTCGTCGACGCTGTCACCGCAGCGTTGGACGCGCAGTCGGTGACGATGCCCGCCGAGCAGGCTGTCGGGCGAGTCATCGCGGAGCTCGCGGTCGAGCTCGACCGGATTCACGCACGTCGTGACGCGCTCGCAGCGGAGATCGAAGAGGTGTTCCTCGCTCACCCTTTCGGCCAAGTCCTCGTGACCCTTCCGGGGATCGGGCCGAGGACCGGCGCCAGGATCCTCGCTGAGATCGGTGACGGCACCCGCTTCGCCAACGGCTCGAAGCTCGCCAGCTACGCCGGGCTCGCCCCGGTGACTCGCCAGTCCGGCACCAGCATCCGCGGCGAGTCCCAGTCCCGGCGAGGGAACCACCGACTCAAGAACGCCATGTTCCTCGCTGCGTTCGCGTCGCTGCGCTCCACCGAGTCGAAGGCGTTCTACGACCGCAAACGAGCCGAGGGAAAGAAGCACAACGCCGCGGTGATCTGCCTCGCTCGCCGCCGCTGCAACGTCATCCTCGCCATGCTCCGCAACCTCGAGCCCTACCGGGCACCGGAGATCCCACCAGACCTCGAGGCCGCCCAGATCGCCGCGTGAAACCCCTTGACAACAAGATGGGGACACCCCCCCTGACCGGGACCAACGGCCCAGCGACGGCAGCTAGCGGCCCATCTACTCCGTCCGAGCCGCCGCCCGCCTTTGAGGCTCCTGGAGGGCGTTCTGCAGCCGCGAGGGTCCTCAAACCGCCGCCGGACGCTTCAGGTGAAGCGTCCGGCAGTGCCGCCACTACTCCTGCGGGCCAGCGGCCCTTGTACTCCGGTCCCCGCACGACGTTCTGTGGTGCGACAACGCGGCGATCACCGCGCTCTCGCACCACAGAACCAGGGTGGGACGCTTCAGCTGAAGCGTCCTGCTACTGCTGGCGATCCTCCATCGAGCGCCTTCGCCGGTCTCAGCGGTAGTCGCACGGGAGGTAGTAGCTAGCGATTGGACCGATCGTGCCGCGGTCAGGCGCGAGGTGTCCGCCGAGACGGGCGATCACGAGATGGGCGCTCGTCTTGGTCTGAGTTACTGCCAACAGCTTGGGGGTCACGACGACCCAGGGGGCTGGCAATGGTCTGCCGTCGGGGCAATGGGTCAGGGGTCCCGGGGTGTAGACCGCGCCTCCACTCAACCGCCTGAGCGCTGCCACCTGGTTCTGACTGCTCACGATCTCGAGACGCGCAACGAATCGACCATCGATGAAGCAGTCAGTCGCTGGTTCGCTGGTCCCCGGAACGTTGACCCCACCCGAACGGGTCGAGGTGCACCCAAGGCGGTTGGCGGCGTCAGACCCGACGGGCCGCGACTTCACAGTCGTCGACACCTTGGCGGCGCCGTCGTCATTCCCGTCGTCCGTACATCCCGACGCGGCTACCACGAGCGTCAATGCGGTCACAGCAGTGGCGACGACCAGGGTTCGCCTCATCCGTTCCACCTCCCGACCCGAACGCTACCGGGGTGAGCGTCGCGGCCGGCCGGAAGCGGGATGTACTGCCGCCTAGCCGCAGTGCCGCCTAGCAGCAGGTGAACGGAGAGCCCTGGAGGTTCCGGAACAGTGCTTCGCTCGGAGTCCTCGGCCTTCAGTTCCGAGAACCTTCCCAACTGGCGGGCCGGGGAGCTGGTCAACGTGCCAGGAAGCCGTGTTCAGGCGAGCAGGGTGGTCCGTCGACGGCACAGCACGAGCGGCTCGGTGTCGGGGATGGACGGTGCGTGTGGCGCAGGCCCCACCAGGCGAGCGGCGAGGCGCTCACACAAGTGCCGGCAGCAATGGGAAGAGATAGGCGGAAGGACGACGTCAAGGCGACTGACCCTGATGCCTGGGACAGACCGGTCACCGTCGGGATGATCGTGACGGCAGCAAGTCCCGCCGTTCGTGCGATCGCGTTGTTGACACCGGACGCGACGTTTGCGTTGTCAGCCGGGGCCGAGGCCATCACGGCCTCGGTCAACGGCGCGACGAAGACAGCCAGCTTCCGAGGCCGAGAGGATCACAGCCCAACTGTCCCGTGCCGCTGGAGTGTTGTGCGAATCCCAGCAACTCAGCAGAGGTCAGCTGACACGAAAGCCTCTCGTCCTCTCGACAGCCCGATTCCGGCCAACCCGCATCCTGACCGATCCACACGGATTGGGTCGACGGCACGGACGCCCTCAAACCAAAGGATCGACTCGACGGTTTGGGCGCTGTCGATGCGTAGGACCTCTGTTCCGTCTGGTCGCCCGCAGGGATCGGAGATCACGATCACAGTCTCCCCAGCTGGCGAATCAGTGGTGACGAGCTTCGACCAACAAGAGGGAAGTTCGTGGGCGCTGGCAAGGACGGCGATGCCACCTGGGCCAAGAGCGACGAGGGCGCGCCGACTGTGATCGAAAGCGATCAGTGCGATCGTGCTCCCGACCACTACGCAGGAGGACAGCGGCTCGACACTGTCGGGCAGCTCGCTCCAGTCACCTACCTGACTGTCGGTACCACTGGACCCTGGCCGGAGGTAGACCGAGCGCCACCTGCCTCCCGCGATCTGCACAGCGGCGACGTCATCATCCTCACCGGCACACATGCCCGCCGTTCCGGCACCACGTGCGTCCAGGACCTGCTCAAATCCGGACTTGGCATGGCCGAGCCAGAGCGTCGACTCCTCGCCTGACGACTGAGCGATGCCAAGCCAGCCGTTGCGTTCGAGAATGCGCCCGCCGACGGGAAAACGCCCACCCATGCTCACCCAGGTCTCGTCAGCAGTCATGCGTAGCGACGGGTTCGAGCCAGAGCCCGCGCCGAGAGCCAGTCCGACCTGACCGCCGGTCGACAGCACTGCGGTGGGGCCGGTTGTTTCGGCGAGCGCTGTGATGGGTTTTGAACGCTTGAAGCGAAGCATCCTGCCGCTGATGGCGGCGTCGAGTCCGTCTCGTCGCGCTCCTATCGTGACAGGCAAGAAGCGAGGATCGAGGTCCTGGCTCTCGTCGCGCGTTCTCCACGTCCATGAAGCGTTCGCCATTGTGTAGCTGGCGTAGGGGCTAGAACCGGACCTTTGGAGCTTTCCATCACAGAATGCGGCCTGGCCCCACCGAGTGTCGACGAACCAGTCGACGTCCTCGCTACATGCAGACGTGGCGCCAATGGTGCCGACAGTCGAACTTGTCAGCGCGACACCGGACCGCCACGGTAACCGCGCCAGGTTTACGGTGATGAGGTCGCCGTCGTACGACGCTGCGACACCGGTCGAATGCTCGACCCAGTCGGCCACGAGGAAGCGTGGGTTCGGGGCAGATTGTGCCGGAAGGATGAGAAGGTGGCGCCCTGTGCTGTAGTTCGCCAGAGGTTCAGAAGCGACGCCGTCTGACCTGACGGACCACACGAATACCGAGCTCTGCGCGCCCGTGGACACACTCGCAGCGATTGCGAGGTGATCATCAGCCACAGCCGTAGAAGTCGAGGAGTGAATGGAATGGCAGCGCCCCTCTTCGAAGTCGGGCATTGCAGCCGGCACCTGGGTCAGCTTGAGGGTGGCCCCGTCGACGATCCACGCTTTGAATGAGCAGTTCGTCTCGAGAGATGTGACCCACAAATCATTCGGTGCACCGCTGACGCTGATCTCGGACTGAGGATCAATGGAAGTAACCGGCGCCGCACACGCGAGACGGCCTCCGAGCCAGCACACCGAGATCGACGTCCCTTCCGGCTTGGCGATAGTGAGAACCAGGAAGTTCCCCTGCTCGGTGCTGCGGAGCACTGCTTCAGTCGGGATGTAAGAGAGCTTGGCCTCGCCCTTCAGCTCGATTCTTGGCGCGCTCCAAGATGACACCTGGTACCAAACAAAGTGACTCGGATCCCGGGCGCTGAGTCCTCCGAGAAGAGTGTCTCCCGATGGAGTTTCGGTCCACGATGAGGTGCCGGCCTGAAGTCCGGCGCCGGGAACCGCGAGCACTTCTGAATCGCGGTCGAAGTGACCGAACTCGATGACCTGTCCCTTCTTGGAAGTTGCCAGCATCGCTGTTGAGCTACCGGCGTCAAGCGGAAAGGCCCCTTCGGGTTCCCCGATCAGTGCCGACGCGTCTGGATCGCCTTCCGACCATGGCTTGACCTCAGAGACAGGCCACACGCTCGGCCGTCGGCTCGTCGATCTCACCGTTGCACTCGCGCAGCTTGCGAGCACCAGGAGAGTCGCACCGATGATGAAGATCGGGCGGCGCGTCACTGGTGGCTGAGCAGGCCTGGGGTATCCCACTTGAGTTCCCAAGAGGGCAGGCCTGCGGTAAGCGTCTCAGGCGCGACGCGGTTGAAGGGTGCTGGTGGCTCGATGTTCACCCGCGTGCGGTGGGATCGGCCAGCAGAATCGAGTACCACCTGAAGCGCCCATTCGAACGGCTCTGTCTCTGTTCGGACGGAGCCACTCACAGTCAAGACATCGCAGGCGTCGACCTCGTAGTTGATCTTGTCCGTCGTGAATGTTGTTCCATCTTCCGATCCAATGGTGAGCGGTACAACAGCCTCCGGTTTGCTCAGGATGGCCTCGAATGAGACCGATGGGCCAAGCCCGCTTCCGCCTGGCTCTGCAGTGATCAGGGTGGAACCCGCTACATCGAACTTCGAGGTGGTGTACTTGACCTGGATCACGTGGACGGGGTCCTTCGTCGGATTTGCGATACGCAGTTCGAACTCGGTTCCACGTGCGACAAAGTCGCTGTGTCTGATGAGAAACCGCGTCATCGCGGACTGCCTGCAATCCTCGCAACCCTTGAGCCGGTAGTCCTCAATCTGAGGGTTTCGGATCCCGAACGATGCAACAGTTCCCGCCGGGTCGGCGACGGCGGCCGGCACGAGCTTGACGGTCGGCTCCGAACCGCTGACGTTTGAGCAAGGTGGTTCTGTGCGCGGCCAGATGTAGAAGCCGATAGTGCAAAGGAGCCCCATGATCGCGACGACTGCGAGGACGACGGCAGATGTAACCGCATCCCGAAACCGAGCCCACACTCGACCAAGATGACCGTCGTGTCGCAATCTGTCCTCCATCGTTCGTTCATGGCATCGATGACTGTAGAACTCACCCTGACAGCCAGCGGCGCAGATCAGGGCGACCGCGGGAGCGATCGGTTCGAATGGACGGTCGGGTCGCTGCGTGAGATCTGAGGCTGTTCCGTGCAGAATTCCCGTCAGGGCTGAACGTTCAGCCGCTGCGGAGTCTCTTGACCGAGGTCACTGTGGCTTTTCCATCCTGGATGCGCATTCTGAGTTCCGCTTGTGCACGAGGACAGCACGCTGGCTCGGACCCGACATACGCAAGCGTGTGAATGTAGAGGGAGTTGCCTTTGAGAGCGATCGAGGTCACGCCATTGCGTCCCGGTCCTTCAAGTCCCGTGGATTCCCAGTCGATGGCCTCGTAAAGGTCAGCATGAGTGAGGTAGCGACCATCCGCCGTGAAGAACATCACCTGGTCGGGCCAACCGACACCCCCCGCGTCGCAGTTGAATATCACAGCCGTGAGTGGGCCGGCATCACTTGGTAAGCCTCCGACGAAGCCTGGCGATCCGTCCGGGAGACTCTGTAGGAGTTGAAAGTGGCCCTGTTCAGCGGTGAGTGTCTCGTCAACTCCATCGACGAGGGTCGTCGCTGGATGCTCGCAGGTGGACGGGATAGCCGCATCCTTGATGACGTCCCAACTCGCGCTCGCCTCAGACGTCGACGGAGGTCGCGTCGTTGCTCCAGCGGGGTGCTGCTTGCCGCTGCATGAGACCGACCCGGTGACAGCGATGGCGACGGCTAACAACCACGCGAAAGAAGGGGGGGTCCGTTTCGTCGAAGCTGGCATGACCTTCCTTCGCGCATCTGTCTCGCCCGTCGACCGATCGACCGACGCCAGATTACGAGTCCTGTCTCGGCGGTGTGGGGACGAGCACGGCGAGGGCAGCGCCTCCCCGATTGACTCCCTCTTCAGTCGCTGACCCGACTCGGTGAAGGTATCGACGCAGGCGCCACCGAACGCCGCCACAGAGGCCAATCCTCAATCGCCAACTGGGCTCACCAGATGAGCGCCTGAACCGAGACCGCCATTCCGCCGCCTGCGGTAGTCCGTGCCGGGCGTCGCTGACACCGCTGGAGGGCGGAACCGTTGGGTCTCGATGGACAAAGCGATTCGCTCCACCACGCAGGCTCCAACAGTCTGCCGACCTCCTCGCCGGGACCCGCGATCTCACTGAAGCAGCGCCTCCCGAACTATCGGGTCGTGAGAAGTAGCCAGAATGGCACTCAGCATGTGGCCACAAACGGGCAATGGTGTACGCGACTCGAGCGTCTACTTCACGGGTCGAGGTGCGGATCGAGGCAATGCGTCGAGGCCGAAATCTCCCGCGGCCTCCACTCTCGAGTCGGGCAGTACGACTTAGAGGAGCATGATCAAGTGGCGAAGTTCCACATCTACAGACGGTCCGACGGCCAATACGGCTGGCGGCTGAAGTCCTCCAACGGACAGACCATCGCGACGGCCGGTGAGGGCTTCGTGACCAAGTCGGGAGCAGAGAATGGTGTTGCTGCGGTCAAGCGCGATGCTCCAGGCGCCCCCACCCAGGACGACACCTGACGTGACCATGCGTCCGGTGACGCGCCCCAGCCTCCCGCAGCTCCGCACCCTGAACGCACATAGCTGACCTGCGGTTGTCAGCCGCCGAGCTGCCGCGGTTTGTGAGGCGTAGCCCCGCCCCAGGTAACGGAAGGTCATTGGCCGCCCACCTCCACCTCGAACTGCGACTCTGCCTTGTCGGTCCGTGACAGGTCGTGACCTTCCTCGGTGGCACGAAATGTCCGGAGACAGGGCGTGGTGCTTCTCGTGCCACCGTGTGTCGGCGTTATCGGTCAGCTCAAGAAGTCGACCCAATCGGTCCGTCGGATGCTGACAGCTGCTCAACGAACAGGAAGAGTTCGTGGACGGTAAGGTCCGACCCGACCGCATCCGGCTCAATCGGATGGCCGGCAGCTTCCTCGAGCATCTCGAGGCACTCCAGCCACATCAAGGAGTCAAACCGCAGGTCGGATGCGAGCCTTGAGTCTGGCCGGACTCCGCTGATACCGAAGTACCCCTCAAGGATTCGGGCGAACTCATCAATCGTCACGGCACCAACGGTCCTTGACGCGTGAGGTGCAGCAACGCTGATCGACCTTCATGACCACGTGGGTCGCGGAACCACCGCTCCCGGGTCAAGGTGAGGATGACCTGGTCGACGTAGTTGCCGCCGATGAACGCGTGCTCCTTGAGACGGCCCTCCTCCTCGAGAAGCGTCGGGAAGCCACGTCCGAACTGGGTGAGATTCGGCTCCAAGACTTCCGCGTAGAGCTTCCGCAGCGGAAAGGCGTAGAAGACGAAGTCGATCATCAGCCGCATGCCTTCCAGTGGCCATCCCTGGGAACGGAAGGGAGCGAACGTGAAGACCGCCATCTTGGCGGTGCCGTTCACGAAGTCTGCGCCATAGGTAGCGACGATCCCCGCGACCTGGTCCGTGGACCGCTCAACGATCAGGTGCTGGGTGAGCACCGATGCCCACATCGACTCCGGGTACGCCTCAGGCGACACTGAACGGCCACGGTGGCGGTAGGACACCACGTCCGGGGCACGAAGCTCCTGGATCCGCAGGAACTCGTAGTCGCCCTGCGTCACAGGTCGGAGCGAAACCCGAGTTCCCTCGAGAAGCTGGTGTGCCTGGTCATCGAGATCACGCGGCCAAGGGGCCTCGACCGTTCCGTCTTCGCCTCGCACCGGGAATTCAGTTCCCGAAGGGCTGTTCTGCAGGCGGTGAGACCTCGCTGCCAACCACGGTCTCCGTGGGCTGTGCCTCTGTAGGCAACGGTTCCACTGCACGCACCAGGTCGTCGTTGGACAGGACGGTGCCGTCGGCCAGAGTGACGATTACCTTCACCGACTTCAGCTGGTCGGCAAACCACGCTCCCACAACTGCATTTCCGGTCTCGGAGGTGAGGTCTGGTTTGGCGACGTCGCCAAGCACTGCGCCAACGCCGGCCGAGCGGTACAGCATCCGCTCAACCGCGGCGCGCACCTCTGGGTCCTTGACTGCGCGTCCCCGGTCGGCGTCGCTCCACTCCTTCGGAGGTTCGGTGCCGACGGGGAACACGGCGTCGGCGTGAAGGATCATCTCGTCGATCTGCTCCGAGGTCACCTTCGTCGCAGTTTCCCCGTTGCGGACGAGGAGCTCCTCGAGTGCAGCGCTCGCTCCTCCACGGCTCTCGAGCAGGTCCCGGTCGTCGGCGACCTGCGGATTGACCGCTGCTTCGCGCTTGATCGAACCGTCGACGACAGCGGCACTCACTCGCTCGCCGTTGATCGTCACGGTGACCGCGCTCGCCGCAGCCGGCGCCGCAGGTGCATCACCGTCGGTCCGGCTCAGAAACACGACACCAGACAAGGCAATGACCGCGACCAGCGCCGCGACTCCCCACAGCAAGCCCGGGTGTCGGGACCGCTTTGGCAGGTCTACTTCACGCTGTTCAGTCATGCTGTCCATGTCGGGCCCTTCCGTCATCCCTTGTACTGGAGTTCCCAGGCTGTAGTTCCGACGATGCAGTAGTTGCCGATCGTCCCGACCAGGGTCCGCATGCGAGCGCTGGGACTGGAAAGGTTCGCTTCCTTGTAGTCCGCGGTGTAACGGCCGAGGTAGGAGTCGTTGGTCGAGGTGATCGCGCTGACCGAGACAGTCCCCGGTCGACTTGAGCTGCCACCAACCCAGTAGTGGTTCGCCTGTTGAGAGGACGGGAGAATGCAGCCGAAGTAGCTAGAACTTGTCCCGACGCCCTTGATCGTCGTCTCCATCCGGTCCTTGTAGAAGTTGAACAGACCGCTGTCTTGTACGACGTAGTAGATACCTCCGTACATCTGCACCTGCTTGGTGGCAGCGATGCACAGGCCCGTGGTGCAGTCCCAGACCGTGGTGTTGCCCGAACCGGACCTTCCATACCAGGAGGGGTCAGCACCAGCGGCGCTCGGGGACACCCACGACGCCGCAACAAGAGACGCCGCAGCGGCTGACACTGCAGTTGCCTGACGTCGACGTCGGCGCGTTGAACGGTGTCGGACACGGTCGTCTGGGTCCCCGTCCGCCTGGCCCTGGGCTTGAAGTGTCACGCGAGTTCCTCTCCCCGACTGCTGCTTAGGGTCTGGTTGACTTTCGTCTGCGTCGACAAGGCGGTCAACCTTTCGGCGGATCAACTTCTGAGCCTCGGAGCCCAGCCCATGAACCCGTCCCCACGGCGGGGTAGCGACTGACTGGAAGGCCACCGCCGACCGGTCCGGCTCCACCGCATCACCAAACGACCATCGTCGACTGCACACGGCCCGCAGTCCCTCAGTTTCCGCACAGGCGTCGAGTCAGGACGGTGCCAGGTCGTCGACCGCCCCAGACGAGATGCACTACGCGAGGCTGACGGCGTGGATCGACATGACCGCGGAGTGTGCGGGCCCAGACACTCACACGACGAACAACTCGGTAGTGCTCCAGGTCGGGCCCTGGTCACACCTGCCTGGGCCCCCCGACGGGAATCTGCGGCGAGCACCAGCTCTGGCCGCTACGGGACAACCAGTCACCTTCGCGCTTGCCGTCCCTCACCGACCCAGCACCATGGCATCCTGTCTCGGCATCACGCGTGGGAGGGAAACCCGGTGGACACAGAACATTGGCAGTCGGCGCGCCTGATCCCGACGTCTGGGATCAACGGTCAGGACGAGGCGGAACGTCGGGCGACTTCCGCGCTGCTTGCGGTGCTGCATGCCGTGAAGGAGTTCCGCGTCGCTGCGTTGAAGCCGCTCGGCGCACCTGCGGGCGTTGTGGAGTGCTACATCGAGGTGCCGTTCACCATGGCAGACGAGCGGACGGTGATCCCGGACGGCCTGCTCCACGTGACTCGCGGCAAGACGGCCTGGACGTGTCTCGTCGAGGTGAAGACGGGCGCCGCTGAGCTGCAGCGCGAGCAGGTGGAGAACTACCTGGACGTGGCTCGGGACCAGGGCTTCAACGCCGTGCTGACGATCTCCAACCAGCTCGCACCGGCCCCTGGGGTCCATCCGGTGGCCGTCGACAAGCGCAAGCTCCGCAAGGTGGAGCTGCACCACCTGTCGTGGGCCGAGGTTGTGACCGCCGCGGTGCAGACGCGCGTCCACCGGGGCGTGGAGGATCCGGACCAGGCCTGGATCCTTGGCGAGCTGATCCGATACCTCGAGCACCCGCGCTCGGGTGCGCTCGACTTCGACGACATGGGCCAGGCCTGGGTTGGCGTCCGTGACGCCACCATCGCAGGCACAGTGCGCGCCAATGACAAGGGCGTGCTCGAAGTGGCTTCACGTTGGGATCAGCTGCTGCGCTTCGCAGCGATCCGGCTGGGCCGTGAGCTCGGTGCCGACGTTCAGGTCGTCATCCCGCGGAAGGAGACCGCGGATCCCAGCGCGCGGCTGGCCCGGTTCGTCACTGAGCTGGTCTCGACCGCCACGCTGTCCGGGCAGCTGCGCATCCCCGACTCGATCGGCGACATCGACGTCTGCTGCGACCTACGGGCAGGCACCGTTGCGGTGTCGATCGAGGCCGTGGCTCCACAGGAGGGGAGGCTGCCCACGAGGGTGAACTGGCTGGTGCGCCAGCTCGGCGACGCTCCGGGGCAGCTCCGGGTGGACGGCCTGTTGGCCGGCACCAAGGCATCCATGAGCGAGCTGCTCTCGACGCTGCGCGAGGACCCGGCGGTGCTGGTCGATCCGCAGAAGCGCGATTTTCGGGCGTTCCGCGTCACTGCGGTGTCGCCGCTGGGCACGAAGCGCGGCACAGGACGAGGCGCGTTCATCGACTCGGTGCTGTCTGCCGTGGATGGGTTCTACGAGGTGGTCGTCCAGAACTTGCGGCCCTGGGCACCCAAGGCACCGCAGCTCCCGAAGTCGGGCAAGTCGGCCGCCGAGGACGCCGGCATCGACACCACGCCGCCGGCAGCCGACCTCGTGGAGGAAGCCGACCTCGATGTCGTCTCCACCCCGGATGAGACCGAAGTTCCGGCCGCGGCCACGCCTGAGGTCCCCGATCCCGAGGTGCGCACACCTCCCTCCGACCCGGAGTCCTCCATGGTCATGTGGGACCGCGCCAGCGAGCGCCTCGACCGCGAGCGCGAGCACGCAGCGGAGCATCGCCGAGAGGACTGAGCGGAACCACCAAACCCATCGCGCTGCTATGCGATGAACGTGCCCGGGCACCGCGGAGCTCCCCGATTGCTCAGTGCAAGAGGGGTCGACCGTCGCTCGGACCACGAAGCTGGCCCTGGCGATCGTCGACGACAAATGAAGGGCACGACGGTGATCCGCTCGTGCGTGTTTGGCCGACAAACTCGAACCGAGATGGATCACCGATGCGGCTGCTATCCGCTGAGACGGCGCGGTGACGTTGAAGTTCAATGGCAAGGCGCCCCCCCTTCCGGCAGAAGCTTGCATTCGACAAGCCCGGACGTGCCCTCAGATCGAGGGGGTTGGTAGCCGCAAACGAGGGCCTCAACGGCAGCTGCTGATCTACCCGCTACTACGCAGCGTTTGCGTTCGACATCACTCGAGTCGGGCCTGTGAAGTTTCGCCCGCTGACATGGCGACAATTTCGCCTCGTGTCAGCGGCGTGACGTTTCCTGCCACGCCACCCCACGTTCCCGAACTCCGCTAGATGATCGGGTACCGGGCTCGCCGCTCCCTGATCACCGCATCGGAGGGAAGCGCGTTCTTGGCGATGAACTTGTCCATCCAGTCGAGGAGTGTGGCTGAGCCGACCAGGACGCCGATGCGGTGCTCGTGTCCCATGAGAACGACCGACGAGAGGGTCACGAGGTTCTCGGCGAGGATGGTGGACACGAACTGGTCGTCAGGCCCGTCGGTGAAGATGCTCGCGTCGACGTAGTTCGCTCGGACGCGCAGCCGGTACAGGTAGTCGATGAGCCCGTAGGTCCGCGTCGAGGTGGCGATGGTGGCCTTCTCGCTGCTCGTCAGCTGGGGCCGGGAGAACTTGGGGACCTTGCGAGGCGTGCGCCCCTTGGCGATCTTCGCCGCTTCATCCTCCTTCCACGCCTTCCGATTGTCGGCCTGCTTCTCGTCCCGCTTGCTCGACTGGCGTTCACGGAGCCGCTCCTTGCGGGTGGACTGGAGTGCCTTGGCGGCCAGGGACCAGCAGGTCGTGGAGTCGCACCAGGTCCAGTTGTGCACTGCTTCGACCGTGACGCCGGCCGGGAGGTTCGTGGCACCGGTGGCGCCGACGCCGAGCGTCAGCGGCGGCAGGTGCAGGTTGCGCGTCGCCCACAGGTCCACGAACAGGCTCTGGGTCTTGGGGTGGGCGGTCGGACGGTCATGACCCAACGCCACCCAGAGGGCCTGGGTGGCGTGGTAGGCGACGTAGTACGTCTGGACGATCGACCAGGTGTTGGTCAGCCGCACCAGTTCGTCGTCGGCGATCGACAGGTTGTGGCCCTGGATCAACTCGGTGCCCCAGGCGTGCTGGAGGCTCCGTCGCACCACGGTCAGGTCCGGCGTCGGCCCAGGCTTGTCGGCTGGTGACGGCCACGATGCGATGGCCGCAGCGGTGTTGTCGAGCGCGTCGGCCAGCGACCCGCCGTCCGTGGCGAGGTGGGCGAACGCAGCCACGTAGGACGCGTGGGTGCGGAAGGGGGCTGTCGGGTCAGGCGTCGGGGACATCTTGCGCTCGGGTACGTCGGGACCCTCCATGGTGGCCCACTGTCCCGACATCCCCGGGACCGTGCCTCCCACCCCGACCCAGAGGTCACCGGACGCCGTGCGGCCGAGTGAGACGCCGACCTCGCGCGGGGGCGGGGCCCGACGTTCCACACCGGCTGCAACGGAGCCCGTACCCCCTGGCCAGGCTGGCGTGTCAGGGCACACCGGTACCGTGCTGGACGACACCAACTCCCCATCCACCGACACCACCCCACGCAGATGCGACTCCCCACGCTCAGGTCCCAGAAGGCTCGACGGCCCAGCCGCCAGGCACCCGTCCTGCGGCCTCCCGTCACCCCACGGGAGGCTCGGCCGTGACAGCCCCGACGCCAAGCCCGATCCGTTGGGCCGCGCTCACCTGCACCGGCCTGCAACGAGCCGACAACGAGGATGCCATCGTTGTCGGGGACACCCTGTTCACCGGCGACATGACCGAGCCTGTGACCGGCACCCACACGGATGGCACGCCGCTCCTGCTGGCCGTCGCCGACGGCATGGGCGGCCACGCCGCCGGGGAGCGGGCCAGCCGCCTCGTCGCAGACGGGCTCGCCCGTAGGCACGCCGGGCTGACCGGCGAGACCAACATCGAGCAAGTGCTCCACGACCTCAACGCCGAGCTCTACGCAGCCATGCGCGTTGACCGAACCACCGTCGGCATGGGCACGACCGTCGCCGGCGTCGTCGTCTCGCCTACCGAAGTCACGGTGTTCCACGTCGGAGACTCCCGCGTGTACCTCGCAAGTCACGACGATGGCTTCGAACAGGCCACTCACGACGACGTGCTCGCCCCCGGCTCCGGCATCCTCACCAACTGCCTCGGCGGCGAGAGCAGGATGACGACCGTCGACGTCCACGTCACGGTCGTCGACCGGGCTGACGTGACCGCCGTGGCCGTGTGCAGCGACGGTCTCTCGGACCTCGTCGAACTGAAGGGTCGGACGCTGAGCGAGGGAACGGAACCTTCGGACGTCGTCGCAGCGCTGCGTGACGTCGCTCTACACGGTGGCGCCCACGACAACATCTCCCTGGTGCTCGCTGGATGGTTGCATGGGCCCCGTGACGAGACCTGAGACTGCGTTCGATCCGCAGGGACGATTGAGCGCATGACACTCGACCTGCTCGTTCCGATCGCCTCTTCTGTGCATGCCGGGCCAGGTGTGTACGCGCTGCTGCTCGGCTCCGGCGTCTCACGGTCCGCCGAGGTCCCGACCGGCTGGGACGTGGTCAACGACCTGGTCGAGAAGGTCGCAGCCATGCAGGGTGAGACACCCGATGATCCTCTCGCCTGGTACGCCCAGCAGGTCGGCGGCGCAGCCGACTACTCCGGCCTGCTCGAATCGCTCGCACCCACGGCCGCTGACCGCCGCAACCTCCTCGAGGACTACTTCGAGCCGTCGGCGGACGACAGGGCTGCTGGCGTGAAGGTCCCCACGGCAGCCCACCGCAGCATCGCCGCGCTCGTCGCTGGAGGGTGGATCCGGGTCATCGTCACCACGAACTTCGATCGGCTGCTTGAGACTGCGATACGGGAAGCCGGCGTCGAGCCTGTCGTCGTGACGAACGGCTCAGCGGCCGAGGGCGCAATCCCGCTGCCGCACACACGGTGCACGATCATCAAGTTGCACGGGGACTACCTCGACCCGAACATCAAGAACACCGTCGACGAGCTCGACGGCTACGACGAAGCGACAGACCGGCTCCTCGACCGTGTCCTCGACGAATACGGCCTGATCGTCTGCGGATGGTCCGGCGACTGGGACAAGGCGCTGCGCCAGGCGATCCTCCGAGCACCCAACCGCCGCTACGCCACCTACTGGGCCCACGTCAGCGAACCCGGAGAGCTCGCCGATGAGCTCATCGCCCACCGCGGCGCGCTCCGCGTGTCGATCACGGGCGCCGACGAGTTCTTCCAAGGGCTCGAGGCGAAGGTCCAGACGCTCGTCACTCTCGGCCAGCAGCCCCTCAGCCTCGAGCTCGCCGTCGCCGAGCTCAAGCGCTACCTACCTGACCCCGTCCAGCGCATCCGGCTCCACGACCTCCTCATGGACCAGGTCAAAGCGCTCGAACCGCTGTCCGAACTCCCCATGGACGACCCCGACCACTCATTCGGTCCAGTCGTGGACCGGATGGAGTTGTACGAGCGTGAAGCACGCCAGCTGATCGCTCTCTGCGCTGCCCTCGGGTACCACGCCGACGAGCGCCGCCACGACGAACTCGCAGCGGCCGTCCTGGGCCGCCTCGTCCAACCGAAGCCTCCACGGGTCGGGTTGGACGCACATGTCCGGCTGCAGCGATACGTGCCACTGCTCTGCCTGTACGGCCTCGGGATCGGCGCTTTGACATCGGGTCGGGTCGAGCCGCTTGCAGCCGTGCTGAAGCTGAAGGTCGACGATGACCAGGGCAGGAAAGTTGACCTCGCTGGCGAACTTGCCTCCTGGCATGTCCTCCGCGACGAGGGCTGCCAAATCGCAATCGAGCGAGACGGGGACCCACGGAAGAAGCTCCCGCAGTCGGAGTACCTGTACCGACGCTTGCGGGAGCCAGTCGGACACGGAGCTCCGACGAGCAGCTTTGACCACCGGTTCAACGAGCTGGAAGTGATCCTCGGTCTGGCTGTTGCCAAGGATCACCACCGGGGACCGCTCGGCCGGTTCGCCTTCCAGAACGGCGTCGAGTTCGTCGGGCGCGTCGTCGAGACGAGGCGAGACCTGCTGCTCGAGGTGTTCGACAACGAGGCCCAGCTCGACGACACCGTGTCAAAGTACCTCGGGTGGGTGGACCGGGTTGGCTGGTAGCCACTGCCCTCAGGCCGCTGAGCGCAGGTGGTGTTCGACGACGGCGATGGCGACTCCGTGACGGAACGCCATGTTCAACGTGGCCGCCTCGCCCTCGGAACGGTCGTCGATCCGGCCGACCTCCTCCCGGAGCAACACCGCAGCAACCGCCGACAACTCACGAGGCACATCGTCCGGCCAACCGACGTCACCGACCAGGTCGAGCAACTCCTCGCCGTTGACTGAGCCGCGTCGCGGCGGGCCGAGAAGCCACCGGGTGAGGCGGTATCCGGTCACGCCGAGCCGCTCGCCGGCACGGCGAAGGCGCTGGACATGCTGCGCTGAGCCTGCGGAGGCAGCCCCGGCAGCGAGCTCCGAACCGACCTCGCCGGCGAGGTCCTCGATGTCGCCGGGCAGCACCGGGGCCACGTGGGCCTTGGCGAGCAGCCGCAGCTGACCTACCGCAGCCGACTTCTCCCGGAGGAGATCCATCGCTGCATCCAGCTTCTTGTCCATGCCCGCGTTCTACGCGGTGCGTGTGACAGCGACGGCATGGCCACGCCCTCGTTGCACCACAATGGCCCAGTCGGGACCCGGCGAGGACGGCTGCCCGCAGCGCGTCGGTGGACGCGCCCGGCGGTGCCAGCAGCCTGGCCGGACCACGATCAACAGTCGCACAGCAGCACCCTGTCGGAGGGGTCCCGTATCGTCTGAGCCGTGTCAGGGGAGGGGGTGACGAGCCCGTCGATGCGGGTCCTGGTCCACCTGAGCCCGCACGCGCCGTACGAGCTTCTCGGCGTGTGGTGCCCACCGAGCGATGACGGCCAGCTGCGCGGCTACTACCCCTACGGGGGTCACGCCGAGGAGTACGGCCGGTCCTGTGTGATCGACGAGCTTGAGTTCCGGCCATGGCTGAAAGTCGCCGAGCGGTTGGCGATGCGGACGCCCTACTCCGCCTGGTGGGAGGCGATCGACCTCCCGATCACGCTGGGGTTGCACGAAGCCTTCGACGAGGTGCTCTCCCGAGCGGAGGTCAGCTGGACCGCCGACCTACTCGCCGAACGAACCGGTCTGCCCACTGAGCCGTTGGAGGCAGGAGGGCACAGGCTGTCGACGCTGTTCAGCCTGCACGCCGACGACGGCACCCTCGCCGTCCTCGTGTCCAACCCCGACCTTCCCCAGCGCCAGGTGGACCTGGCCCTCGCCCACGGCCTGGCCTGGGCCGGCGACCGGGATCTGGCCCTGGTCCTTCCCTCCGGGCGCGTCGAGCCGACCCGGGAGCGGGCCGCCTTCATCGACATCCAGGCGTCGATCTGGGAGTTCGACGCCACCGGGGTTCGACCCGTCACGCCCCTGACCCAAGGCGAGGTGCTCGAGCGGTTCAGCGAGGAGCTCCGGGGCCAACAGCCCCACGACCTCAGCGACCGTGCCAACTGGGTAGCGGACCTCACCACGTGGGCGAACGAGCAGGACGAGCTTCACGCCGTGGCGCGCCCGACCTACCTGGCATGGCACTGCGATGGGCGCCAGGTGCTGAAGATCCAGCGGTCCGCGGCCGGGCTCACGCTCGTCGCCGGCGTCGACTACCAGTCGACGACCGATCGGCCCGAGCCGCTCCGTCTCGAACTCCTCGGTCCCCTCGACGACGACGCTGATGTGCGCGCCGCAGTCACCAAGGCCGTCGACGACCGTCTGTCGTTGGTCGACGACGGGCACATCGAACACCGCTTCCAGGCCCGCCTCGCCCAGCACGCCACCGACCTCGGGTTCGTTCGCATCCTCCGGGAGGTCCCAGCCCGCCGGGCCGGCGGCGGCACGGCGTTCATCGACCTCATGGGCATCACCTCGGCCGGCGACCTGCGAGCGGTCGAGACGAAGCTCGGCAACGACGACATGCTCGCCCTCCAGGCGCTCGACTACTGGATCTGGGCCACGGCCAACCAGGCCCGGATCAGCAAGGAGCTCCTCGACGGACAGGTGAAACAGGTTGGTGTCGATGTGCTCGTCGCCAGTCGCAGCGGCACCAGCAACCCGGTCGGGTCCTACACCGCCGCTCAGCTCGAGGCGCTCGACCCGAAGGTGCGCTGGCGGTTCCGGGTGTGCGAGAACTGGAGATCGGAGAGCCTCTCGGTCACGACCTCGCCGTCGAGGACGATGCCACCGAACGCCCCTCGGCGCTGCGACCCCCGATGGGCCGTCCGCCTGCACCAGCACGTCCTCGAAGCAGCCGCTGAAGCCGGACAGACGGTGCGGGCAGGCACGTTCCACCACCCACCCACGGCTGGGATGGTCCCGGCAGCAGCGGCGACCTTCCAGGCCCTCGACGAAGCCGACCGGCTCGGTTCCGCCGCGCACCTGCGCAGCTCCCAGGCGTTCGCACTCAACCTGTTCGCCCCGCTCGGTGAGGACGAGCTCGTTGCGCTCTGCCGGCGCCTCTCCATCCCTGCGGTGTCAGCCAGCCCGGCCCGGTTCGAGCTCGGCGATCCTGACGGGCTGCTCGGCGAAGCGACCAGCTCCTCGTCGCACACCACCCAGATCGATGTCGCCATCCCTGCGGTGCTCGAGGACGGCACCCGCCACCTCCTCGCTGTGGAGGTGAAACTCTCCGAGACCGACTTCGGGCACTGCACGGCGTGGTCGGCCAAGTCGAACGACACGCGTCACGTGTGCGACACCGGCCTTCCCTTCGGCGGCGACGCAACCCGTTGCTTCCAGTTGCGCAACCTCGACCGAGGCCCGCGCCGCCGCTACGACCAGCATCTGGCCTTCCACGACCCGACGACGCGCTTGGGTGGCTGCTGGTTCCGGGGCGGTGCCAACCAGGTCATGCGGAACGTGGCGCTGCTCAACGCCTTGCGGGACGCAGGCCAGATCGACAGCGCCACCCTCGTGCTGTGCGCGCCCCTCGCCCACGCCGCCATCTGGCGCCGCTGGAACGAAGGCACCGACCTGCTCTGGAACCAAGGTGTCGCCCTGAAAGCGCTCCCGGCCGACGCCGTCGCCGCCTACAACCCAGATCTCACCGAATCGACGTCGCTCGCAGAGCGCTACCTGCTTGACGCTCGGGTGCCCGCGGCACGCCGGCACCGCCTTGCCTGGCAGGCCCGGCTCGACGCGGCGTTCCCCGAAGGTGCTGCCCTGGCCCTCCTCGACTCGGACGAGCCGTACTACGCCCACATCGATCCATGGCCCCTCGTGCAGCTGGCTGGCCCCGACTGGTGTGTCGTGGAGATCCTCACACCCGAGGACACCAAGAACCCCGTCGGTCGTCGCCTCGAGGAGAGCTCGTTCGAGCACGACGACCAAGGGCGTGTCGTGGCCCGGCCAATCGATGTGCCGAACGAACTTCTCGTCCAACCCGAGGCGGCGCCCCTCGTTGACGACTGGCGGAGGGCGGTCGCCGAACTACGCAAGCACCGGAACCCCGATCTCGTCCGTGACGAGATCGTCGTCGACATGATCGGGCCGCCGCGGGCCAGGTGAGGGTCAACCCGTCTGCTGCTCGGGGTCCTCTCGGATCCGCCGATAGGCCTCACGTCGGGCCCATGCAGTCACGAAGTCCTTGAAGTCGGAGTCGCCGAGGAAGCGCTGGACGAGTGCGTCGTTCAGCTCGTGGCGGTCGACGACGATGCCTTCGAACTGAGGGTCGAACCCGTAGCCGAAGTTCTCCTCGTTGTTCGCCAGCGCCTGCTCCCGGATCGTCAGATCCTCCATCGCCGCGGCGACAGACTGCTCGAAGTGGAGCTCGTCCGCGGCAGTGAACGACGTGCCGAACCGGTCGTTGAGCGTGTCGACGATGCTGGAGAGGGCCGCGGTCTTGTGCTCGTTGAGCTTGCCCTCGCCGCCGCCGGTCACGCCGGAGATCTCCTGATCGCCGGTGGGATCGAGGCTCACGTCGTGGGTGCCCGTGTGGGTGATGCGCAGGTGGGTGAGCTCGACCTGTTCACCCAGGTCCACGGCGCCCTCCTGGCGCGCCGGCAGGCGTCGCTCGAGGAGCCGGCCGTACAGGTACAGCTTCTCGAGGTCGTCGTCGGTGAAGGGCATCACCTGGGCGAGGAAGGCGTACAGGCGGCAGAACTGCCCGAGCGCATCACGAAAGTCCTCGGCGGCCTCCGGGTCGTCGGCGGCCAGTTGCTTGAACCGGGTGACCGCGGCGTTTGTGTGGGCGTGCAGCTTCTCGTGGGCGGTGAGCCGCTCGGCTGCGGGCATGGCCAGCAGCGCGGCGACCAGGGCGTCGATGTCGGCTTCGACGATCACCGGGTGGGCGTCGATGCGGTTGCGCAGCGTGTACAGGACGGCCGGTTCGGTCGGCTCGGCGATCGTCGTCTCGTAGAACACCTTGAACGCCTCGGCGATGTCTTCGGCGTCGTTGGCGAAGTCGAGGATGAACAAGTCGTCCTGGCTCTTGCCGCGGGTGGTCCGGTTCAGCCTCGACAACGTCTGGACGGCCTTGACGCCCTCGAGCTTCTTGTCCACGAACATGGTCGTGAGCAGCGGCTGGTCGTAGCCGGTCTGGTACTTCTCGGCAACGACGAGGACGCCGTACTCCGTCTCCTGGGCCGCCTCGGGCGTGCCAGCCTTCGGGTCGTCGGCGACCGTGTAGGCGAACTTGTCGCGCAGCTCCCCTTCGGGGAACCCGTTCATGCCGGCCTCGGTCCAGATGACCTCACCGCCGCCGGTGTCGTCGATGACCTTGCCCGAGAACGCCACCAGGGTGGCGCAGTCGGTGTAGCCCTTGTCGGCGATGTAGGCGTCGATGGCCTGCTTGTACTTCACGGCGTGCAGGCGGGACCGGGTGACGACCATGGCCTTGGCCCGACCGCCGATGCCGTAGCGGGTCTTCCGTCGGAAGTGCTCGACGACGATCTCGGCCTTCTGGGCCAGGTTCGATGGGTGCAGGCTGGCGTAGCGGGTGATGGCCTGAGCGGCCTTGCGCACGTCGAGCTCGGGGTCGTCCGGGCTGGTCGTCGCCAGCTTGTAGTACGTCGCGTACGTGACGTAGTTACGCAGCACGTCGACCTCGTCAAGGTGTTCGACACCACCGACTTCGGCTACCAGCGCATCACCGTCGAACGCCCCTTGCGGCTCCGCTACCGCGTCGGCGACGGCACCCTCGACGAGATCCAGGCCGCCAAGGCGTGGGCCAAGCTGACCGACGACGAGCGCGCCGCGGTCACCCGAGCCCTCGACCCGGTCCACGGACTCGACACGACCGACCGTGACGTGGCCGCCAAGCATCTCACGGAGCACGGCCCGGTCCCGAAGCCGATCGACAAGGCAGTGTGGACCGCCATCTCCGTGCGGGACCCCGACGCCCCGGTGGTCAAGAACAAGAAGGGCGAGCCGGAACCGGACCCCGAGCTGCGGGACTACGAGAACGTGCCCCTTGGTCGGGACATCAGCGAGTACCTCGCTGCGGAGGTCCTCCCACACGTCGCCGACGCGTGGATCGACGAGGGCAAGACCAAGGTCGGGTACGAGATCCCGTTCACCTGCCACTTCTACCGCTACACCCCACTCCGCCCCCTCGCCGAGGCTCGAAGGCGGTCAAGCGGTCGGTGCCGACCAGCCATCCAGTTCGCATCACACTCGCCGGGGAACATCATCTGGCCCGGGGTCGCCTCGTAGCCGTACTTGAACTCCCCGAGCTCCCAGAGGCGGTCGCTGATCGGCTGGAACTGCTTGGTGAACAACCACCAGGCGCCGATGGCCAACGCAACGCACCCGAGCACCTTCACGGCAGCCCAGATCACCTCGCCGCGGCGTTGGCGCGTGAGTTCCTCGTCGACGAACCCCTCCCTTCCCACGGACCGGATCGTACCAACGCACGTCGAGCTGATCGGCGGGCCGGTCCGCCGATCCGGTCCGCCGATGTCCCGGTTCAGCGGTCGGACGGCGCGGGCGCTGGTCACGTCGGCCCGCTCGTGCGAGCATCAGGTCGCTCGGCTGGCCGCCTCGAAGTCGAACATCGCCCTCACGGCCGTCTCCACCCCGGAGCCCTCCCCGGCCAGCGCCAGCTCGAGGAGGGAACGGCCCCCCAGGCGTTCGGCGGGTCGACGAACGACGTGTGCGAGCGCCTCCGGACGCAGGTAGGTGACCAAGACGCCGGTTGCCCGCTCCAGGGCCGGGAGATCCTCCCCAGCGAGTGACCCAGCCTCCTCTGCCGAGAGGCCCCAGGTCGTGGCGACGTGCTCTCTGGGCGAGACATGCATGGCTCCACCTTGGCTCGTACACGCGGCCTTCGCCTACCTGATCTGCCCTGGGCTGCCATCTGAACCTGATCGGCGCTATGGAGCCCCACGAGGCGCCTGCCCGACGTGAAGAGGCCCCCCGCCCATGGGCGGGGGGCCTCGTGTGTGTCCGAGCCCTCATCGGGCCTCAGGCAGCCTTCAGGCGGGCCTGGCGAACCCGGTGCGGCGCATGCGCTCCTTGATGGCGAGGGTCGGGCCCTTCACCGACAGGCCGACGATGCAGGGGCCCTGGTGGGTGTACAGGTCGTCCGTGACGTTGCCGTCGCTGACCGGGCAGCCCTTCCACACGTCGGGCAGGTCGGCAGGACGCACGTCAAGGACGACGGCGACACGATGCCCGTCCCTCAGCATGTTGGTGATGTCGGCGTCGGTGTGGCGCTCGGTAGCCGAGTACACGAGGGACAGGCCCTTGCGTCCGGGCCGCTCCTGGGGCGTCCACTTCGTGTAGGCGTAGCCAGGCACCTTGAAGGTCCACAGGCCCGGGGCGAGCAGCTCCCACCGGATGTCGTCGGAGATGTTCACCCGCCACCGGCACTTCCTGCCGTTCGCCTTGCGGAGCTTGCGGAGCTCTTCACCGGTGAGGCAGAACGCCGAGGCGGGTCGGTGCAGGTGGAACAGGGTCTTCACCAGCCGGACCACGTCGGTCCGGCCGAGACTGGCCTGCTCCGAATGGGTCGTCACGCAGCCACCGACGCAGCCGGACGTGGAGCGGGGGCACATGGTCTGCATGAGGCTCGAGCGGATGTCGTCGACGGTCGTGTCGAGCGCCGCTGCGATGGCGTGCTGGGTCGCCTCGTCCTGCTGGCGCCACACAGCGAGGGCACGCAGCGACGAGTGCAGCGTCACGCCGACGGACGGCACGCCGGACTTGGCCAGCTTGGGGCTGGTCAGCTCGGTCGTGAGCCAGCGCCCGGCGCCCGTGAACCCGACTGCCTTGCGCAGGCGCAGCCAGTCGCTGCGGGCCGCACGCAGGGCCTGACGGGTGAACTGGGAGGCCTTCCACGGTTGTCCACCGAGGTTGGCGAGGATGGTCCGCTCGTTCTTCTCGAACGTGACGCACCCGGTGTTGTTCATCTGCTTGCCTTCCCGCCTCGAGGTCCTTCCTCGAGGCGGCTCCGGTGGTGCCTCCTCGCGGGCGGTTTTCACACGAACGGGGCCACCGGAGGCCACGCGGGCGCGCGCCGGAGGAGCGAAACCGCGCACCTGCGCGGGACATCCGCCCAGCCAAGCTGACGCCACCGAGGGCCTTCGTGCTGGTACCCGTGGTTCAGGTGGGAGCGAAGCGATCTGGCGACTGGATGTCGACCGCCGCCGCGGCGGCCTACCTGGGCGTCACGCCGCGCACGCTGTACCGGTTCATCGACGCCGGCGACCTGGTCGCCTACCGGTTTGGCCGGGTCATTCGCCTCCAGCTGACCGATCTCGACGCGTTCATCGAGGCGTGCCGGGTGCGTCCTGGCGAGCTTCGTCGGTCAGCGAGTGTGGAGGGTTCAGGCGCCTTGTAGCGCCCGAAGCATCCACCAGGCCTTGCGGGTGTCGCAGTTCGCAAGGTCCCGCACCAAGCGGTCTCGTACGAGATCGCTGTCCGGGTCGTCGAGGCGGTCGACGCGCACCCCGTGCAGCTCGCCGGGAAGGGCCAGGTCCGAAGGCTGCCGGCACGGAGTACAGGAGGTCGACAGGATGACACGCCCGCCGGCCACCACCGGGTTCAGTGCAGCCGGGTCGGCACGACGGTGACATCGTGAGCACACCGCGGGTACGAGGATCCTGACGACCCGAAGGCGCTCTGACCGACCGCACTCGCCGCTGACCTGGGACCGGCCCAGCGGCTCAACCTCGAGGACAGGACAGATGCCCGCACCCGGATAGTCCACGGCGTTGGCCCAGGTCGTGAAGTGGAACCCGCACCCGCAGCCCTCATCGGCCGGCTGATGGCCCTGCGGACACGTCGCAGCAGCTCCCGGCGATACCGGCGGCTCCTCGATCCAGATGAACGATCCGAACAGCACATCTCCGTCCGGACGAAGATCGAACGTGCATCGCCGCCACCAGGTCACTCACTCCAGGGTCCGTGCCGAGTTGACTCCGTCAGTGATCTCGAACCTGTGCCTCAGCGCACCGCTTCTCACAGAAGGGCGCTCCGAACCCGGCGATCGCTGTGGCGGTGGTGCCCCGCGGGATCGGGCGATCGCAGAAGAAGCACCGCTCGTCGTTCTCGGTCGTCTTCTCGTAGTAGTGGTAGTCACCCATGCAATCCAGCATGGCCGGACGGCGCAGGGTTTGGTCACCTCTAGGCGGGCGCGGCCATCACCTTCTGGGCAGCTCGGACCAGCCCGCATCTTCCCCGGTCAGGGTCCCGGCAGGGGCAACGCCGGCCTCCTGCATCCGGAGGAGTGACTGACGGCCGAGGTCCCGCACGGCGTCCTCCGTGGTTTCCGTCCGTCCCAAGAGCTCTCGGTCGAACAAGATCACGACCGTCACCAGGTCACCGTCGTCGGACACGAAGAGCTGGCTTGCCTCGACGCCCAGTTCCCGCAGGGGGCCCATGTGACCCTCTGGATCGGTGACGTACGTGACGGCTCCTGATAGGCGGAAAGCAGATCCGGGTTCGACGGCAACTTGGGCGATGTACATCCACTGTTCACGGTCCGACGCTTCTCCCATGACCGTTGACCGTACAGCTGGCCCAAGCGTTCTCGACCTGCTCGACGGCATCCCCGACCTCCTGGCCTCCGGCGGACGCATGTTCGAACTTCTCATCGGCGACAGTGGGGCTGTCGTGACCCAGGTGCCGAGCCCCGTCGCGATCGATCTCTGGTCAGGATGGGCTGATGCTCGGGGACGGGGCCACCAGGAGGCGTGAGGCACGGCTCAGGGCAACAGCAGCTGCACTCCACTTCGCTGGGCGTCGTTCGAGTCGACCAAGGCGTTCGTCGCCGCAAGCTGCGCTTCGGTCGCCCCCCGATCCATCCAGGGCATGGCTGCCGTCCAACGCCATGCATGGCTCAGCACGGAGACGAGTGCGCGGGGGTCTCCGTCGTTCACGGAGACGCGTCGCAGCGAAGAGACGTACTCGTTGCGCAGCACGGTCGGCACCACCAGACGACACTGACCGACCGAGGACAGCTCAGCGTTCATCATCAGGCGGGCAGCCCGTCCGTTGCCGTCCGTGAACGGGTGCACCTCGGTGACCACGATCATGACGTAGATCGCTCGGGCAAATCCGGGGGGAAGTGAGCCGACCACGCTCAGGCCGCGCGCGAGTGTGCCGTGGGCGAGTTCGGGGTCAACGAAGATGACCGCCCCTGCCTGGTTGGCGGAGACCTTGAACTCGCCACGACCGATGTCAGGTCGACCGACCATCAAGGTCGAGTGACGTGACCGCATGAGCTCGATGATCTCGTCCGGATCGGTGCTCGTCTGCGCCCGGCCGATCGGGTCGACGACGCACCGGTGGGTGCCGAGGATGTCGTGGCCGTCCGCCGACCGGCGCGCCGGTGGCGTCTGCGTCTCGACGATCTCCCGGGCATCCTCGACGGTGAACTCGGTCCCTTCGATGAAGTTCGAGAAGTACGCCTCGAAGAACGGGAGCTCGCCATCATCTGCTGGCGCGGCGAACTCCAACAGGTCGATGTCCGCCAGGTGTGAGGCGGCTCGTTCAAACAGGTCGAGGCGTCGTTGGTCCCAAGCGGTGCCGCGTACCGCTGCCCGTGCGAAGTCGCCGCTGCCGTCGCGGAGCGGAACTCGGCCGGAGACCTCGTCGAACAGAGCGTCGATCTCTGCGGCAACGCCGACGCCGAGGTCGGCGGCTGCTTGGTGAGCCTCGGCCTGGAGGCGTTCGAAGCGTTCGTTCCCCCAAGCAATCCGCTTCTCGGCCAGCCAGTCCTGGAGCTCCGGACGCGTCAGAGTGCGTCCAGGGTGGCCATTCGAGCTCCGCGTGACCGCCAGGTTGTCCACCAGCGTGCGTGCAGGAGCCGACCCCGTGAGGCCCGCCACCCATGGCGTGTCGCTGTCATGACGGCAGAGTGGTCGGACGAGGACGGTGACACCGGGAAGCCTCAGAGGGACGGTCCGCTCGTCGGTCGCAACCGTGACGACACCACCGTCGATGCGGCCCGCCCGGGCTGCCGTCCGGTCAACGACCACGGCGTCGGGACACTTGCGGGCGATGATCTTCCAGATGTTGGCTGCGACGACGACCTCGGGTGACGAGCCGGTGTCAGCCGTCCAGACGCCGGCGGTGAGCCGCACGATCTCGCCCGCATCACGACCTCTGGCCAACGTAGGGCGGGACGCGGCGTCGTCGAAGAACACGGATCGTGGATCTGTGGGCCACGGGCGTCCTCTTGGCATGTTGACAAAATCCTCTCGGGAACCCGGCGACTTTACATAATTGTCTTGTTGGTCCCGCATAAGGGTACCGAGTTCGCTCCGATGAGCCCGAAGGTTTACATATTCACGTTCTTGGCTCGCACGGACGTCGGGCGAACCGTCCACGAGGGGCCGAAACGCCGGTTTCGCAAGAACCTCATCGGAGAGCCGCCTGCGCCCACTGCTGCCGCCCCACGTGCGGACGGGTGCGCTGGCCAGGGACGGGACTCCGGATGAGAGCGCCTGCTTGAGCTTGCCTGTTGTCGTGTTTACCCTGCCTTCTATGGAAGACCGCCACGAAATCGACAGACTGAACCCGGCCATCGAGCCCACTACGGCCAATCCGCCGTCTACGCAGTCGGTCGGCGCCGCGCCAGCAGCTTCACCCGGAGCGCTCCTTGCGGCGCAGAACGGGGCGAACCTGGTCGGCGAGTGGGATGCAGCGAAGGGGGGATGGGCACTTCGGCTCCGTGATCCTGGCGCACGACTCGCGGCCGCCGGTTTCGAGCTCGCCACGCAGGCCCTGGATCCAGGGGTCACCTCGCCACTGAGGCGAATCGACCTTGCCATGGATCAGGACATGCAGTTCACCGAGGAGCGGTTCTTTCGGCTTCAGCACGCTCTCGTCGTAGCGGAGTTGAGTCCTCCGACAGACCTCATGGAGGCGTTGGTGCTCGCGTTCGAGGTCGCCTTCGAATCGGGCGCGCGACGTGCACTCGCAGATGCGACAAGCGGCTAGCTCACAGCTATCGCAGTTCCCGTCCTGGCGTTTGAGATCACCAGGGGGAAGGGCAATGACCGTCCCGAGATCGCCAGCGCTGATCCAGTTTCAAGCGCCCCGGTTCACCACGTGCGCCGACTGTCCAAGGAATCTGAGCGCCACGGAGGCAGCGAGCTGACCCAGCTCTCGCTGAACGTGGCGTGGCATGCCCGGAGCAAACCCGCCCGAGCCCAGTCAGATTGGAACCCAGATGGCACGTCGCGTGTTCTTCAGCTTCGAGTACAGCGATGTACAGCGGGCCATGGTGGTCCGCAACAGTTGGGTCACCGTCGGCCGCCAAGCGGCAGGGTTCATCGACGCCGCAGACTTCGAAGCGGTGAAGAAGCGGGGCGATGCCGCCATCAAGTCATGGATCGACGGTCAGCTCGTCGGAACGACAGTGACCTGCGTTCTCGTCGGAGCAGAGACCTGCCAGAGCAAGTGGGTCCAATACGAGATCGACGCCAGCATCGCCCGAGGAAACGCCATGCTGGGCATCGACATCAGCAAGATCAAGGCCTTTGACGGGTCGACCACGGACCGGTGCGGCAAGATCCCTGCCGGCTATCCGTTCCACCTCTGGAACACGGACGACGGACCGAAGAACCTCGGAACCTGGATCGACAACGCTCCAGTCTGATCGTCGGCGGGAAGACACGGGCCGCACCGTGACCACGACCTATGAGATCGTCGCCTTCCATGCCGACAGGGCAGACTGGGCTGACCATCTGGCTGCTGCGATCGCAGGAGAACTCCGCTCAATCGGACTACACGAGAGCGTGACGGTCGAGCAGGTTCGCTCCCCCTCCATTCCTGCCCGGCCGGCGGTCGGCGTGTTTCTAGGCAGCGAAGCGGGTGCCCAGGACACGGACCTCATCGAGAGGGTCGCAGCTGCAGCGAAGAACGGGCTCGTCGTCATCCCGCTCGTCGAAGACCTTGCTCACTACGTCGACCACACGCCCCCGCCCCTCCATCCGGTCAACGGCCGACGGTGGAACGACCACGATGTGCCAGCTCTCGCACGACTGCTCCTTGAGGAACTCGGCATCGAAGACCGCAGCCGGCGGGTCTTCATCAGCCACAAGCGAGATGACGGCCTGGGTGTGGCTGAACAACTCCACGACGCTCTCACCAAGGCCGGGTTCCTTCCGTTCATCGACCGGTTCGCCATTCCAGCCGGTAGCGACGTTCAGTCCGCCATCGCTGACGCGTTGGAGGAGTACGCGTTCCTCCTGCTCGTGGAAACGCCACTGGCGCACACCTCGAGGTACGTGTTCTGGGAGGTCGACTACGCGCTGAGCCACACGATGGGCACCCTGATCCTCCGCTGGCCGGACAACCCAACGCCTGTTCCTGGCAGTGTCGGAGTCAACCGCTTGGACGTCGCGCCTGACGACCTCACGGCCGACGAGCACGGGTACGACGTCCTCACCGATTCTGCGATCGAGCGCATCATCCGCGAAGTCGAGTCGGCTCACGCCGCTGGGATCGTCCGACGCCGTCGAATGCTCGTTCAGAGCATCGAGGACGCTGTCACCGACTCCGGCACCGCGACGTGCGTCCCGTTACCAGGGTGGCGCCTCCTGGTGTCCGAACAGGACGACGACACCCTTGTCGGCGTCGCACCCCGTCTGCCGACGTCACGGGACCTGTACGAGCTCGACTGCGACAGAAGGCAGCTATCGCCGAAGCCGCACAGTGGCCTGCTCGTGCACGCCAGTCGTCGCATCGAATCGTCTCGTCAAGCCGAACTCAAATGGGCGATCGCAAATCGACAGCTCGCACTCGCAGCTGAAACTGAGGTGGGAGCGCGATGGCGAGACTGACCCGAGGCGAAGGCGCCCAGAGCAACTCGGACAGCGTCTTCATCTCTGCGAGCATCCCCGACCCAACTCGATGGTCGGGAGACTTCGACCCGCTCGAGATCACTGACGCGGTCGTTGCCGTAGCACGGACCCTCCTGACGGCCGGCTATCAGCTCGTCACGGCAGCGCACCCCACCATCGCACCATTGCTCCTCTACGTAGCAGCGGAACTCGACCTCGCCGACAACCGGAACGTCTCGATCTACCAGTCACGGCTCTTCGAGAACGACCTTCCAGCCGCAACCCTTCGGTTCGAAGAACTGGGAGTCGGCCGAATCGTACGGACACGAGCGGAGCCGGGAGACGAGCCTGAGCCGGGTCGATGGGACGAAAGCCTGCGCGTCATGCGACAGCAGATGCTCCTCGAGACACGGCCGATCGCCGCCGTGTTCATAGGTGGCATGGAGGGAATCTCCGAGGAGTTCACCCTCTTCAACCGGTTGGAACCAGGTGGTGCGACATACGCCCTGGGCAAACCGGGTGGCGCCGCAAGGGATCTCCCCGAGACTCGGTCCTTGCAGCTGGAACGAGAGCTGCGGGATGGGGACGTCTATCCGACGGTTGCGTCGTGGATTCTCGAGGATCTGAGGTCGTCCGCCTCGGGCTGACTACGACCCAGGTCCGCCAGACTGTCACCGACGCTGGCGTCGTTCGATACCGGTCAAACTGCTCGCGTACCGCCCAATGGCGGCTACCCGCGGGTCGTCAAGCGTCCGAGCGCCGATTCGGCCAAGCCAAGTCCAACCCCAAGCTCGAAGGCCTCTCGAAACCGCTTCCGATCCGGCGTTGACCAAGACCCGAGTTCGCCGAGCTCAGCAAAGGATGCGTCCAGGGCAGCGACCATCGCAGCCTCAACCTGAGGGGCGCCATCAGTGACGGCCACAACGGCCAGGGCATCCTCGGACGTCACGTCGAACCTTCCGGGCGGACCCAGGAGTGCACGGACCGCCCGATACCCGAGCGAGGCGGACCGTTGCCCGAGCCGACGAGCTTCACCTGCCGGCAGGTCGGAGTGCTCCACCGGCCAATCGAGCGCGAGCTCCCCACCCGCCCACCGCGCCGCCGCCCCAACCGCCGTCTCACGGAGCTCGGCCCCGAGCTGAGCAAGGGCGCCAGGACCCCGATGGGCGACCGCACGCAGAAGCTGGTCCTGAACCAGCTCAAGCTCATGCTGCACGTCTTGTTCCATGTTGTGGCTCCGAACCGAAATGTGTTGTGTTGAGCCTACACCTTCGAGTGGGATTTCCGCATCCGCAGATCGGCCGGCGAATGCACTGACAACGGTCCGACAAGTTCGGAGTTGGCTCAATACACGAGCCTTCGCCCTTCACGTCACGAACCTGTCGGAGGGCCACCATGGCGGCGCCACAGGCGTGCCTGCCAGCGGGCTCCGCAGGCCAGGCAGGCAGACCCCGGAGAGGAAGCGACAGCCGATGGGTGACCTTGCCGTGCTCATTCTCCTGCTCAGCGGAGCGTTCATGCTCGGCTGGTCGACGGTGCTGTTCGTGCGGGATGGACTGGGCGAGCACCAGTCGGATCGGCTTCTCGCGGCGGGGAGCTCGCTCGTCGCATTGGTCTGCTACGTGGGGATCTACTCGGGCGCCGTCCGAGCTCTCGTCACGTCGATCCTCAACGACTTCTGGAGGGACTCGACCTGGAGACCCGCTGCCATCGCCTGGAGTCGCCGGGTCGACGACGTCGTGATGTCAGGTGTCAACCTTGTCAACCCGGGCAGGGACGTCGGATTCCAGCCGCACGTTCGGCTCGCGCCGCTCGTGTTGCTGGTCGCCGTCTACGCATGCCGATGGGCCATCTACCGATATGCGAATGCGGAGACCACCCCCACCCTGTCACGTGTCGGATCGGTGTACTGGAGTCACGTCACTGCGTACCTGATGCTCGTGTGCTTCGTGGTCATCGAGGACGGGTGGTCCGTGTGGTTGGTGTTCCCGGTTTCCCTCGCCATCGTTGTCGTGGTCCTGGCTGGCGTCAGGCCCGTTCTGGGAGACATCGTCGCCGTTGGGAGTGATCTGTTCATAACCTTGATCACTGTCTGCCGGGCCGGGGGGAGGCGTGTCGCCAGGATCGCTGCGTTGGTGGCGACGACGATAAAGAACGCCTTCCGGACCTTCAGTCGCTGGTACGACACCCAGATCTCGAAACGTCTGCGTGCCTGGGCCGAGGGTCTCGCGCAACGCGCCAAACGAATCGACCTTCGCGAACAGGATGGGTTGAAGGCTGCTGAGCACCGGGCCAACGAGACGCTGAAGTCCGAAGAGCACCAAGAGCCCAGGATCTGACCTGGGCCGGTGGTCACTTGACAGCCTGATCGCTCGGTCAACACTTCGAGACGCCGATCGCCGCCGGCAGGTTCGAACAGCGGTAGCTCGCCGAGACCGGCCTCAGCG
>WBZM01000467.1_pt1 | contig 56993 bp, 53 predicted proteins | sample 5204271 | NCBI WGS metagenome assembly WBZM01 (sample SAMN12344346, study PRJNA552823) | activated sludge metagenome | biome: Activated sludge suspended growth; feature: Nitrification reactor; material: Wastewater; isolation source: activated sludge from nitrification reactor of wastewater... | reverse complement strand
ACTGTTTACCAGCATTATTTTCAGAAAACCGGAGTTCCCCTCAATCTTCACCGCCCAGGCACGGCAATCCTCGTGCGCCAGCCTACGCCAACCGCCGCCTTGCGTGGGTTTGAAATGAGAACTGCTGTGAGGATGCGCTGCCCCGGTCCCGGTCGCAGGGCCCGGCCGGCAAGCGGGCGGCGGTGCTGCGCGTGGCAGACGTTTCTCACACGCGCACAAGCCGTTATCATTGAGCCATGAAGACACGAATCCTGCTCGTCGAGGATGATGCGCGCCTCGCCGACCTCACCGCCGAATACCTGCGCAAGAACGACTTCGAGGTCTCGACCGAGCCGCAAGGTGCGCGCGCCGAGACACGCATCCTCGACGAGCGTCCCGATCTGGTGATTCTGGACGTGATGCTGCCGGGGAAGGATGGTTTCGAAGTCTGCAGGGCCGTGCGCGCGCACTACGCCGGCGTGATCCTGATGCTCACCGCCCGTGATGAGGACTTCGACCAGATCCTAGGTCTCGAACTCGGTGCCGACGACTACATCGCCAAGCCGGTCCAGCCACGCCTGCTGCTCGCGCGCATCAAGGCGCTGCTGCGGCGCGCGCCGGCAACGCCGGCCAGCGGCGAGGGGAGCGATGCCGGCGCACCGGTCGAGCTGACTTTCGGCCGCTTTCGCATCAGCCAGGCGACGCGCAGCACCTCGCTCGGCGACGATCGGATCGACCTGACGACCGCCGAGTTCGACCTGCTCTGGCTGCTCGCACGCCACGCCGGCAGCATCCTGTCGCGCGACGACCTGTTGCAGGAACTGCGCGGCATCGGCTTCGACGGCCTCGACCGCTCGATCGACGCGCGCATCTCCCGCCTGCGCCGCAAGCTTGGCGACGATCCGGAAAACCCGACGCGAATCAAGACGGTGCGCGGCAAGGGCTACCTCTTCAGCAGACATGACTGGCAATAGCGGCAACAACAGGCTGCTCGCCATCCTCGGAACCTACAAGCCGGAACCCTGGCGCGGCCGCTACAGTCTGTCCCGCCTGTTCTTCAACTTCTACCTGCTGGTCATGGGGTCCTTCGTCGCCATTGCGATCTTTGCCGACTTCGTCATCTCGACCGCAGTGAAGGGAATCACCGACGACTACACCAGCCGCTTCATGCGCGGCACGGTGTTGCTGATCGAGGAGGAACTGTTCCGCCGACCACGCTCGGAGTGGATGCGAACGATCAAGGCTCTCGATCAGAAGTTCGCCTATCGCCTCGACATCGTCGACCGCTGGACGCTGATGCTGCCCCCGAAAGAGGCCGAAAAGCTCGACAGCGGCGAACTGGCGATCGACGCCCAAGGGGACATCATCTATCACCGCCTGAAACAGACGCCGCAGATCCTCGTCGTCGGACCGATCTCCCCGGAACGGAATCCGGAGTATCAGCGTGGCATGCCCCTCGACCTGCGCATCAGCCTCCTGACCTGGAGCCTGATCGGCGTCTGCCTGGCGATCGTCGTCTGGCTGTGGGTCCATCCCGTCTGGCGGGATCTGGAAGCGATGCGCCAGACCGCGCGTTCACTCGGCGAGGGATTTTTCGTTGCGCGCGCGCCGGCGATGCGCAGCAGCGCCTTCAGGCCACTGGCCGAAACCCTGAATGGCATGGCCGAGCGCATCCAGCGCCTGATCGCCACGCAGAAAGAGCTGTCGAGCGCGATCTCGCACGAACTGCGGACACCGATCGCGCGTCTGCGCTTCGCGCTCGAGATGCTCGCCGCCACCGACGAGCGAGCTGAACGCGAACGCATGGCGGGAGCCATGGAAGGTGACCTCGATGAACTGGACGGACTGATCGACTCAAGCCTGACCTATGCCCGTTTCGAACGTGAGCAGCCCGAGCTGCAGCTGACCGAGGTCGAGTTTGCTCCGTGGCTCGAGGAACAGGTGGAGGCCGTCCGCGTCCTCGCGCGCAAGCTCGATCTGCAGGTGGACAGCGCCGCCCTGCCGCCCCTGCTGCACGTCGAACTCGATCGCAGGAGCATGCCCTACGCCATCGGCAACCTGCTGCGCAACGCGATCCGCTACGCCCGGACCCAAGTCCGTGTCAGTGCCGAGACGGCCGATGGCGAGATCCGGGTGCATGTCGACGACGATGGCATCGGCATCCCGGTCGAAGAGCGCGACCGCGTCTTCTCCGCCTTCACCCGCCTCGATCGTTCGCGCGACCGCTCGACCGGTGGCTACGGCCTTGGCCTGGCGATCGCGCGCCTGGTTCTGGAACAGCACAACGGCCGCGCCAGCGCCGGCGAGTCGCCACTCGGCGGCGCCCGTCTGACGCTGAACTGGCCACTGTCACAGAACGTCACGGAAAGCTGACGCAATCGCTGCAGACCCGCAAGCCGTCCGCCGACTATCATCCGTCCTGTTGATGAAGCAATGACCCAGGAGACGAGATGAGCGAGTTCAAACTCAATTGCGAGCGATTCCTTGCCGCGACGCGGCAGCACCTTTTCTCCGGCGAACCGGCTCCCGGCGCGTCGCCGGAGTCTCGCGAGGACGATGCAGCGGTCCATTGTGGCCGCGTCGAGCATCGTGGTCACGACTGCGCATGAATTCGCTGGCGGTGCCGTCCGAGCCGTTCCCCATCAGCGAAGGAGTCGGGCTTTTCGTCGGCATCGTCGCTTGGGATCTGCTCAGTGCCGGCGAGATGAACCTGCTCCAGGCGGCGCTGGCCGCTGCCGTCGGCTCGCTGGCTTGGTACGCCTTCCGCTGCTGGCGAGCAAGGGTTCGCGGCAAACGACGCTGAATCCCATCCGCTGGGCGGCGCGGTACCCTGTGTTGTGCAACTGTAATCCGAGTTTTCTTGCTGTGCCTGGTTGACCCTCCCTTCCGCCCGTCCGAACGACGGACTTCCGCCCCGCGCCAATCTTGCGCGGGGCTTTTTTTTCCCCCCAGCCGCTGCCCCGGCGCAGGCGAGGAGTCCTCACTCCGCTGCCCGAGCGGCCACTGCCAACGGACTGCCAATCAGCCGCACTTCACGTTGCGGGAAGGGAATCTCGATACCGTTCTCGCGAAACGAGCGCCAGATCGCCATGTTGATCGCCGAACGGACGGCACCGGTGCCCTGCTGCGGATCGCCGATCCAGAAGCCCAGGTCGAGGTTGATGCCGCTGTCGGCGAAACTGGTCAGCAATACCTGCGGTGCCGGCTCGGCCAACACCCGCGGCTGCGCCCTTGCCGCATCGTCCATCAGTCGCATAGCCAGTTCGAGGTCGGCACCGTAGCTCACCTGCAGCGAAACGACGACGCGAACCTGCGAGTCGCTGTACGACTCGTTGCGGACGATATTGGAGACCAGGTACTCGTTCGGGACGATCACTTCGGTTCCAGTGAGCATCCGCAGGACGGTGTAGCGCGAGGTGATCTTGGTCACGACACCCGCGGTGTTGGCATCGAGCGCCACCAGGTGACCGAGACGAATGGATTGGTCGAGCAGGATGATGAAACCACTGACATAGTTGCTGGCGATCTTCTGCAGACCGAGGCCGAGGCCGACGGCGAGTGCGCCGCTGAAGACCGACAGCGCGGTGATGTCGATGCCGACGATCGACAGCCCGAGCAGGAGGGCGATCACCGACAGGACGGCCTTGACCAGGCGGCCGAGGACGACCCGGATGTTCGAGTCCATCGCCTCGTTCGCCAGCAACCGCGCCTCGATCTCGCCCGACAGCCACAATGCCAGCAGCACCGTCACCACCACCGTCACCAGCCCGCTGAGCAGCGTCCACAGGTCGAGCGTCTGCCTGCCGGCAGTGAAGCTTACCTGCTGCAGGAGGTCGATCATCGGACCGGCGAGACCGGTGAGGTGCAGAGCGAAACCGAGCCAGACGACGGTCGCAATCCAGCGCTCGGAGGTCGCCAGCCAGCCACTCGGCGAGAAGGCGTGGCGCAACAGATAGACCGCGGCGCGCACGAGCGCCATCGACAGCAGCAACGGCACCGCCAGGTCGAGCAGGCTGACCGGCCCGAGTTGCCAGTAGCGGAAGGCGCGCCGGACAACCACGACCAGCAACAACGCCAGCAGCGGGAACGAAACACGCTTCAGGCTGCCACTGCCGAAGGCGCGCAGGGCGCCGTAGGGCTCCGCTGCGACGGCGGCCGCGCGCCGCTGCCAGGTACGCGTCGCGCCCCAGGCGGCGAGCAGGCTGAGCGCGAGGGCAAACACCTGCCAGAGAAAGCCCGGATTGCGCAGATCACGCCAGAGTTCCAGCAACAGGGCAAACATCTCCTTCTCGTTCATCGCCTCTCCAGTACTGTCGCAAAAAAACCGTCGGTTGCATGCTGATGCGGCAGCAGTCGCAGTCGCTCGCCGGTATCGAGAGCAATGTCCTGCTGCTGCAGGATCCGCGCCGCCGGACGGACGACGAACTGCGGGTTCTGCGCCAGAAAGGCATCGACGACACGGTCGTTCTCCGCTTCGAGCAGGCTGCACGTGGCGTAAACCAGCCGTCCGCCCGGCTTCACCAGGTTGGCAGCGGCGACGAGGATCGCCGCCTGCTTCGCCGCCAGTTCGCCGACACTCGCCGGATTCTGTCGCCACTTGAGGTCGGGATTCCGCCGCAGCGTGCCAAGACCCGAGCACGGCGCGTCAACCAGGACGCGATCGAGCTTGCCGGCCAGCCGGCCGACGCGCGGGTCGCGCTCGGAATCGATGCGCACCGGGTAGACGTTCGACAGGCCGGAACGCGCCAAGCGTGGCTTCAGCTTCGCCAGCCGGCGTTCGGCAACGTCGAAGGCATAGAGCCTGCCCTGCGAGCGCATCAGTGCCCCGAGCAGCAGGGTCTTGCCGCCGGCGCCGGCACAGAAGTCGGCGACCATCTGACCACGCCGGGGCTGCAGCAGAAAACCGAGCAATTGGCTGCCTTCGTCCTGCACCTCGATGCTGCCATCGACGAACAACGGATGCTTCGCCAGCGCCGGCTTGCCCGCCAGGCGTATCCCCAGGGGCGAATACGGGCAGGCAGTGGCTGCCAGACCACCCGCAAGCAGCTTCGCCAGCACCTCATCGCGCCCGCCCCGCAGCGGATTCACCCGCAGGTCGAGCGGCGCCGGCTGATTGAGCGCGGCTGCCAGCCGCTCGAGCTCATCGGCGGCGAAACCGGCAAGCAACTCGGCGTACAGCCAGTCGGGGAGATCGAGGCGCACGGCAGCCGGCAGATCCTCGATCCGCACCGCTTTTGCCTGCGCCAGCCATTTGCTCTCCGACTCGCTCAGGACCTCCGCCAGTTGTCGCCGGTTCATTCCCTGCACGCAGGCGAGCGCCGCCAGAAGCAGGCGGCGCGAACTCAGGTCGTCGGCGCAACGGGCCGCCAGCGAACGCTGGCGCCGCAAGACCGCGAACACCAGTTCGGCAATGAAGCCGCGCTCGTCATGACCCAGTTCGCGATGCTGCCGGAAGTAGGCGGCAACCACCTGGTCGGCGGCGGACGTCAGGCGCAGCAATTCGCCGAGCAGCGTTTGCGCATGGTCGAACAACGCCGGCGTCACGCGCACGCTCAGGGCTCCTCGCCGACTTCGATGGCAATGGCCACCTGTACATAGAGGTTGCCCCTGCGGTCCACGTAACGAATCTTGACCGGCAACAAGCCGCGCTCGCGGGCCAGCCAGACTTCGGTCGACGCGACGCCGGGAACCCGCAGGTGCATGGCGTTGAAACGCCCGGCGGGTGTCTCGACCTCCTCGTCGGGAAGGACCTCGAGCCTATGGCGCGCATGTTTCCGGCCAGTGACGACCGCCAGCTCCTGACCCGTCGCGAGGCCCCCAAGCAAGCCAAGCTGGTAATTCAGCGACAACAGATCCTGTGCTCCGGGGCTGAGCGCCTGCGCCGGCCGATCGGCGAAACGCACCTGCAGTTGCTGCCAGTCGAAGTCCGCCTGCTCGTTCCTTTCCCGCCCCGGTTGGCGCGTGACGAAGCGTTCCGGCTGCAAACCGGCTGCGGTCACCCGGCCGACGCTTTCGGCCTCCACCCGAAGCGGCCGGAAGAAGCCGATGAGGCCACTGGTCTCGGTGACCGCGGTGATGCGGTAGACCCCGTCCCCGGCCTGCCACGAGTGCACCGCGTGACCGATCTGGAAGCCCTGGTCGCCGCGATCGACACGATAGCGGATGACCCCGCGCGCCGGCAGGGAGGAAACGGCCAGGGCCGGTGCATCGGTTGCCGGGCCGGCATCCGGCTCCATCGTGCCGGGCTCGGCCATCGCCTCGGCTGCGCCATCCCCTTCTGCCGCAGCCGCCGCCGCTGGCTGTGGTGCCGGCGCTTCGGCTGACGCATCAGCCGTGGTCAGGCGCGTCGACTCCGGCGGCCCGCCCGACGTTGCCGTCGGTGGTCTCTTGCGGGCAAGGGGTGGTGGCGTTGCGCGCGGCGTTGCCGGTGCCGCGGCGCGCACGGGCGGCGTCGCGGCCTGCGGCTTCAATTCGGCCGACAGCGTTGGCGGCTCCACGGGAAAGGACAGATCGACCTCCGGCACGAAGAGTACGACAGTATGCAGACCAAGCGATGCGGCAAGCGCCAGGATCAGCAGCGCGGGCATGGGTCGGGCTGCGGCGCGATCAGGGCGCCGGCGCCAGCCGGCGGCGCTTCGAGCAGCACGCGGCCGTCCTGCAGGCGCAGCCGCCCCTCGGCAAACCAGCGCACGGCCTGCGGATAGATGACGTGCTCCTGCGCCAGGACGCGCGCCGCGAGCAGCGCCTCATCGTCGCCATCGAGCACCGGCACAGCGGCCTGGATGATCACCGGCCCGTGGTCGAGATCGGCAGTGACGAAATGCACCGTACAACCGTGAATCCTGACCCCCTCGGACAGCGCGCGCAGATGCGTGTGCAGACCCGGGAAGGCCGGCAGCAGCGATGGATGGATATTGATCAGGCGACCGTCGAAGCGACGCACGAAGGCAGCACCGAGAATGCGCATGAATCCGGCGAGTACGACGAGGTCGGGCGAGAAGATCTCGATCGCGTCCGCGAGCGCCGAGTCGAACTCCTCGCGCTCGGCAAACGAGCGATGATCGACGACACGCGTCGGTACGCCACGCGCCGCTGCAGTCAACAGACCCTGTGCGTCGGGACGGTTGGCGATGACACCGACGACCGTCGCGCGCAGGACGCCGGACTCGCCCGCCGCCAGCAGCGAAGCCATGTTGCTGCCGCGGCCGGAGATGAGGATGACGACCCGGGTCATCTCCCCTCCTCCCCTGCCGGCAACGACAGCCCCCGCCGGTGAAGGCCGCAGGACCGGTCGCGGCACCGGCTGGTCGCGCACACGGCAACCGGCGGCGGCTTCACTGGGCAGCGCTGCGCCATGCCTCAGGCCCGCCGATGCTGGAGCCAGCCGACGACCACCGGCACCAGCGAGATGGCGATGATCGCCAGGATCACCAGCGACAGGTTCTTCTGAATCCAGGGCAGGTTGCCGAACCAGTAACCGGCCAGTGTCAGCGAGCCGACCCAGCCCAGCCCACCGACCAGATTGAACAAGGTGAAGCGGGAATAGCTCATCGCAGCGATGCCGGCGACGAAGGGCGCAAAGGTGCGAAACAGCGGCAGGAAGCGCGAAATGACCAGTGTCTTGCCGCCGTGCTTCTCGTAGAAGGCGTGCGTCTTCTCGAGCGCCGCCCTGTTGAAGAAGCGCGACTGCTCCCACTGAAACACCCGCGGCCCGAGGAAACGGCCAATCTGGTAGTTCACCATGTTGCCGAGCACTGCCGCCGCGCCGAGGACGGCAAGCAGGACGACGATGTCCATGCCGCCCACTGCAGCAAGGGCGCCGGCAACGAAGAGCAGCGAGTCGCCAGGCAGGAAGGGGGTGACGACAAAGCCGGTCTCGCTGAAGATGATGACGAAGAGGATGGCGTAGATCCACTGGCCGTACTCCTGTACCAGAACCGCGAGGTGCTTGTCGAGGTGCAGGATGATGTCGATGAAGCTGGCGAGGTATTCCATCGGCGCGGGAGTGTGGGCTGTCGGCAAGCCGCGATTCTACCGGAAGCCACGCCGGTATAATCCGGCGATGCCCGAAACAGCGCGAATCCATCTCCTGCCCGACCTGCTGATCAGCCAGATCGCCGCTGGCGAGGTGGTCGACCGGCCGGCCTCGGTGCTCAAGGAACTGCTCGAGAACGCCCTCGATGCGGGCAGCTCGTCGATCCAGGTCCAGCTCGAGGAAGGTGGCGTCAAGCTGATCCGGGTCAGCGACGACGGCAGCGGCATTGCCGCCGACGAACTGCCACTGGCGCTCTTGCGCCACGCGACATCGAAGATCTCCTCGCTCGACGACCTCGAACGCGTCGGCACACTGGGCTTCCGCGGTGAGGCGCTGGCTTCGGTCGCTGCCGTCGCCCGCGTGACCCTGACCACGCGGGCGAGGGGCGGTGAGGGTGCGGCGCAGCCGCATGCCTGGCGACTCGGCGGCGAGAGCGGCGCGACGCCTGAACCGGCCGCTCTCGCCGCCGGAACCGTGGTCGAAATGCGCGACCTCTACTACAACACGCCGGCGCGACGAAAGTTCCTCAAGTCCGAGAGTACCGAGTTCGCGCATTGCTCCGAAACCCTCCGGCGCATCGCGCTGGCGCATCCGGAAGTGGCGTTCACCCTGGCCCACAACGGTCGCGTCAGCCTGCACCTGGCGCGCAGCGATGCGCGCGGGCGAGCCGGCGCGATCCTCGGCGAGGAGTTTCTCGCCGAGTCGCGCTGCGTCGATGCCACCAGCGGGCCGCTCCGCCTCGCCGGCTACTGTGCCTTGCCGGCCTACTCACGCGCCCGCGGCGACGCCCAGTACTGTTACGTCAATGGTCGTTTCGTACGCGACCGGCTGCTCGCACACGCGTTGCGCGAGGCCTACCGGGATCTGCTGCACGGCAGCCGCTACCCGGCTTACTGCCTGTTCCTCGAACTCGACCCGGCGGCCGTGGACGTGAACGTGCACCCGCAGAAGACCGAGGTCCGCTTTCGTGACTCGCGGGCGATCCACCAGTTCGTCTTCCACGCCGTGCAGAGCTGCCTCGCCGGACCGCTGGCAGCGACGGCAACGGCCGCTGCCCAGGCGGTCGCGACACCGGATGACATCGCCTCGCCGTTGCCGACGCCGCCGGCAGCGGCCGGCGTTCGTGGCCAGTCCTTCGCAGCCGGCAGCGGCAGCCCGCCGTGGCAGCCTTCGCTGCGCGTCAGCGAGGCGACCCACAGCGCCGCCTATGAGGCTTTCGTCGCTGCGGCACGCATGCCCACGGCAGCGCCAACGGCAAGCGAACCGGCGCCGACGATGGTTGATGGCGCGACGGCGCCGCTCGGATACGCCCTCGCGCAATTGCACGGCGCCTACATCCTGGCGCAGAACGCCACCGGCCTGGTGATCGTCGATATGCACGCAGCACACGAGCGCATCCTTTACGAGAAGCTCAAGCACGCGTTCGAGCAACAGAACCTGGCATCGCAGGCGCTGCTGATTCCGGCCGCCTTCAGCGCCGACGAGGTCGATGTCGCTGCCGCCGAGGAAAACGCGACGACGCTGCAGGAACTCGGCTTCGACCTGGCGCCGGTCGGGCCGCGACAGCTCGCAGTGCGCAGCGTCCCTGCGCTGCTCCTCGCCGCCGACCCGACCGCTCTCGCGCGTTCGCTGCTGCACGAACTGCGCGAGCACGGTGCGAGGCAGCTGGCAACGGCGCAGCGCAACCAGTTCCTCGCCAGCATGGCCTGCCAGGGCGCGATCCGCGCGCGGCGCCAGCTGTCGCTCGCCGAGATGAACGCCCTCCTGCGGCAGATGGAGGAGACCGAGCGCGCGGACCACTGCAACCACGGCCGGCCGACCTGGATGCAGCTCAGCATGGCCGATCTCGACCGCCACTTCCTGCGCGGCCGATGAGGTCGCCGGCAACGTCCGCCGAGCGGTTGCCGCCGGCGATCCTGCTGCTCGGGCCGACCGCCAGCGGCAAGACGATGGCGGCGATGGCGATCGCCCGCCGCTTCCCGGTCGAACTGATCAGCGTCGACTCGGCGCAGGTCTTTCGCGGCATGGACATCGGCACCGCCAAGCCGGACGCGGCGACCCTCGCCGAGTTCCCGCACCGCCTGATCGACCTGATCAGCCCCGAGGAGAGCTACTCGGCCGCGCGTTTTCGCGGCGACGCACTGGCAGCAATGGCCGACGCCACTGCCCGGGGCCGTGTCCCGCTGCTGGTCGGGGGCACGATGCTTTACTTCAAGGCCCTGTGCGAAGGCCTCGCCGACCTGCCGGCAGCCGACCCGGCGACGCGCGCGATCATCGACCGCGAGGCGGCGGCACGCGGCTGGCCGGCGCTGCACGCCGAACTCGCCGCCGTCGACCCGAGCACGGCGGCACGCCTGCACACTACCGACGCGCAGCGCATCCAGCGCGCGCTCGAGGTCTTTCGTCTCCGCGGCCAGCCGCTGTCCGCTCTGATCGCCGCCGCAAGCCACGCGCCGCCACCGTACCGCATGTTGTCGATCGGCCTCGTGCCGAGTGAGCGCAGCGTCCTGCACCGACGGATCGCCGACCGTTTCACGGCCATGCTCGGCGCTGGCCTCGAGGACGAGGTCGAGTCACTGCGCGCCCGCTACCGGCTGCACGGCGGGTTGTCGTCGATGCGCTGCGTCGGCTACCGGCAGGTGTGGGAAGTGCAGAATGGCATCGCACCGCGCAACGAGCTGCGCGATCGCGGCATCTACGCCACCCGCCAGCTGGCGAAGCGACAGCTCACCTGGATGGCCAACAGCCTGCGCCCGCAGATGGTCGATTGCCTGGCGCCGGACCTGTCGGCCAGGCTCGAGCGCCTTCTCGACACGTTCATGGACTGACGATCAGGCCCGGGGTGGCCGCAGGCGATCGAGCCGCAGTCGCTGCCGCTCGTCGAACAGGCGCCGGGCGGCGAAGCTGACCGCAACCATCGTACCGAAACCGGTGCCGGCGGCAATCAGGAACATCACCAGGATCTGGTATTTCACCGCCTCCACCGGCGGCGTCCCGGCGAGAATCTGGCCGGTCATCATTCCCGGCAGGCTGACGATGCCGGCGGCCGACATGGCGTTGACGATCGGAATCATGCCGACACGGATCGCCTCACGGCGGCTGTCGGCGATCGCCCGTCGCGCGTCCTGCCCCAGTGCCAGCCGGCTTTCGATGATCTGCCGCTTTTCTGCCGCATCCTGCGTCAGGCGATCGAGCCCGAGCGAAATGCCGTTCATCGTGTTGCCGAGAATCATGCCGAGCAGCGGAATGGCGTACTGCGGGGCGTACCAGGGATCATTGCCGATGACCAGCAGCAGCGCCAGAACGCTCACGGCGAACGACGAGACGAACATCGACAGGGTGCCGACCGCGAAGCCCCAGCCACCGACGAAACGACGCTTCTGGCGAACCATCACCTCGCGTCCGGCGACCGCCAGCATCACCGCCGCCAGCAGCCCGACCCACAGCGGATGCGCGTTGGCGAACAGGAGTTTCAGCACGAGACCGATGAGAAGCAACTGCACGGTGCTGCGCACCGCCGAGATCAGCAGTTGACGCTCGCTGCCGATGCGCAGTCGCCACGACAGGCCGGCAAGCACCAGGATGAGCAATGCGGACAGCGCGAGATCGAATGGCGACAGCGAGACGACGTTCATCGCCGCCCGCACTCATGCAGTTGCCCCTGCTCGAGGACGAAGTGGCGTTGCGCCACGCGCCCGATCTGTCCCTTGTCATGACTGACCCAGAGCAGCGCCGCCTGCCGCTGCAGCCGGTAATCGGCGAGCAGCGATTCGACCCGCCGCGTGTTCTGCTCGTCGAGATTGCCGGTCGGCTCGTCGAGCAGGAGGACTGCAGGTGCCTGCATCAGCGTGCGCAGCAGGGCCAGCCGCTGCCGCTCGCCGGTCGAGCAGCGGACGACATGCCAGCTCATTGCCGCTGCCGGCAGATCGAGCCGCGCCAGCCAGTCGGCGTCGACCCCGTGGGCGAAATGATCGCCGACGAGCTCCGACCACCACTGGCTCTCGGCCGCCACCAGCGCCACCGCGCGTCGCCATGCCGGCGCCGGCATCGCGGAGCAGACGGCATCGTCACAACGGGCATCACCGCGGTGCGGATCGAGATCGGCGATCGCCCGCAGCAGCAACGTCTTGCCGCTGCCCGACGCGCCTGCGACGCAAACGCACTCGGCGGCAGCGACCGACAGCCCGAGCGGACCGACGTGATGGGTGGCAAACTGTCGCAGGTGCAGGCTGGCCAAGGCTGGGTGCTCGTTCTCGCCACGCTGGCGACGCTGTGGCGACCGCAAAAAAGGGCGCCCGGCGGCGGCGCCCTTTCGCGTCCCGCTGGGGATCGCTCAGAGGATCGGCTGATGGTCGACCGACGGAGCCGACCCACTGGGCTCATAGACCACGTGCGGCCGGCCAACCAGCAACGGGTCGATCGGGCCGATCGCCTCGATGTCCTTGCCGGTGTAGTTGAGCTTGTGCAGGACGTAGCGCATCGCATTCAGCCGCGCGCGCTTCTTGCAGTCGGACTTGACGACGGTCCACGGCGTTTCGGCGGTGTCGGTGTGGAAGAACATCGCCTCCTTGGCCTTCGTGTAATCGTCCCACTTGTCGAGCGACGCGAGATCGATCGGCGACAGCTTCCATTGCTTCAGCGGGTGCACCTCGCGCTCCTTGAAGCGCCGGCGCTGCTCCTTGCGGCTGACCGAGAACCAGAACTTGATCAGGTGGATGCCGCTGCGCACGAGCGTCCGTTCGACTTCTGGCGTCTGTCGCATGAACTCGCTGTACTCCTCGTCGGAGCAGAAACCCATGACCCGTTCGACACCGGCCCGGTTGTACCACGAACGGTCGCAGAAGACGATCTCGCCGGCAGTCGGCAGGTGGCGCACATAGCGCTGGAAGTACCACTGCCCACGTTCCTCCTGCGTCGGCTTCTCGAGCGCCATCACCCGTCCCCCGCGTGGGTTGAGGTTCTCGGTGAAGCGCTTGATCGACCCACCCTTGCCCGCCGCGTCGCGGCCCTCGAAGATGATGACGACGCGCTGTCCGGTCTCCTTGACCCAGTTCTGCATCTTGATCAGCTCGACCTGCAGGCGGTACTTCTGCTTCTCGTAGGCCTTGCGCGACATCAGGTTGCGGTACGGGTAGGAGTTGTTGTCGCGCCAGCCACTCGCCAGCTCGTCGTCCGGGCTGGTTGCCGGCTTCGCCGCCGCTGGCTGCTCCTTGTCGAGCAGCGCCTTGCGCAGCGCCATCGCGTCATCGGGCGACGAGCCGGTCATGATCGCTTCCAGCGTCTTGGCCAGCGAAGCCGTGTCACCGACCTTGGCATGCGCGATGATGTCCTGCAGGGCGACCTTCTTCTGCTCGATCGCCGAGATGGCGGCCTCGGCGACATCATAGGCTTCCATGCCGCTCGCCGTATGCGCCGGCGCGACGTCCCCGGCGGACGCCTTGCGCGGCTGCGCCGTGCGCGTCGACGCGGTGGCGCGTACCCGTGGTGCCCGTCCCGCCGGCTTGGCCGCTGCAGCCCCGGCATCCCCGGCTGCCGTGGTGCCTGCGGGCTTGCTGCTGTCGGTGCCATCTGCGACGGGCGGCGTTCTCTTCTCCATCTATCTCTCTCCAGTGGAAGGTGTCGTGCAACTCAAAAACGCGTCGAGTACCTGCTCGACGTGAGTTGTGATGATAGCGCCGACATGTCAGACAGTTCAATTGCTTGAGGGCCGTCGGGACACTCTTTTGCCGACTTTTCGGATCATTGGCCGGCACGGTGGCGAAAGCTGCACCCGCCGACGCAAACGGCAGCCGGGACGACGGCTGCCGACGACCGCCACAGGCGCCCGGTCGCATCGCCATCAGCAACCCTGTCGCTTATACTGCAGTGCTGACGCGGGCAGACCCACGCCTGCCCGCCCACCCGATGGATCGCAACGCGGAGCTTCGCATGCGCGCGCAATCGCACACCACCGGCACCGCGATGGGCCGGAATCGCTGGCGGCAGCTGCTGCTGGTGGTCGCCTGGGTGCTCGCGACCGCATCCTGCGCACCACCGGAACCGGTCCGCATCGGTTTCCTCGGCGGCCTTTCGGGCCGTGTCGCCGACCTCGGGATCGGCGGCCGCAACGGCGCCATCCTGGCCGTCGAGCAGCGCAACCAGCGCGGCGGCATCAACGGCCGGCCGATTGAGCTGATTGCCGAAGACGACCAGCAGGACCCCGAGGTCGCCAAACAGGCAGTGGCCCGCCTTCTCGCCCGCCCGGTCGAGGTGATCATCGGCCCGATGACGAGCGCCATGGCGATGGCCGTGGTACCGCAGATCAACGCCACGGCGGTACCCCTGATCTCGCCCACGGTCACGACCAACGGGCTCACCGGCATCGACGACCAGTTCTTCCGGGTCGTCGCGCCGACCGCCCGGCACGTCTTCAAGTCGGCCGACCTCCATTACCGGCAGCTCGGAATGCGACGCGTGGTGCTGGTCTGCGATCTGCGCAACGAGGCGTACACGGCCAGCTGGGCAGGTGACTTCCGCCGGGCTTTCATCGCTCTCGGCGGCGCCGTCATCGACGAGATCGGTTTCGCCGGCGACGACGCACTGTCGATGGTCGCGGCCCGCGCCCTCGCCAGCCGGCCGGACGGGGTACTGATCATCGCCAACTCGGTCGATACCGGCCTGCTCGTACAACAAATCCGGTTGCGTGACCGCCAGGTTCGCCTCGCCACAGCCGAATGGGCGGCCACCGAACGCCTGATCGAGCTCGGCGGCCAAGCGGTTGAAGGGTTGGTGGTCGCACAGTACATCGATCGGCAGAACCGCAACCCTGCCTACGTCGCCTTTCGCAAAGCCTACCGCGAGCGCTTCGCCCATGAGCCCGGCTTTGCTGGACTGACTGCTTTCGACGCCACCAATGTTGCCCTTGATGCCCTCGCCAGCAGGCAGAAGCAGCAGACGTTGAAGCAGGCATTGCTCGCGCATGGTGAGTTCGTCGGCGCGCAATCGCCGATCCGCTTCGACGCCAACGGCGATACCGAGCGCGACACCTTCCTTTCCCGGATCCACGACGGCGAGTTCCAGTCGCTGCCGTAGCCCGCCACAGCAGCGATGCCGGCGCGTCTGCCAGGCGGTACCACCACGTCGCCTCGCTGTCCGTTCCCGTTTGCCGACGGAAAAGCGACGGCGGACGGCAACGGTCTGGTTTAACATGGCGGCATGGTTCGTTCGCTTCGTTTCTGGCTGGCGCTGGCGTTGGCGAGTGTCGTCGCCACCGCCACCGGTGCGGTCGTCGCTGTCCTCGTCGTCGTCCTCGTGCCCCGCCTCAACGACCAGGTCGAGAGCAGCAATCGCGCACTGGGCCTCTCGCTCGCGCGGCAGGTCGACGATTTCCTGCGCGATTCGGCAGAGGTTGTCGAACGCCTCGCCAGAGAAATCGAGGCGGGTCCTCACGGTTCCCCTGCGAGCGCCCGCGTCCTCCTCGACACGCTGGCGCAGGCCCACCCGCCGCTGGCCGCGCTGCACCTTCTCGATGCGCGCGGGCGGGTGATCGAAGTCGGACTCCCGCGCCAACGGCGCGGGCAGCGCAGCGAACTGCTCGGACTCGACTTCTCGGCGCGTGCTTTCGTCGGTACGGCGAGGCCTGCCGGCAGCGTACTCTGGTCGGACAGCTACCTGTCGCAGCATGGCCGGATCGTCGTCGCCGTCACCGTGCCGCTGCGTCCGCCCGAGGGTGCAGCCGGTGACGAGCCGTGGTCGCTGGTCGGTGAACTCGATCTCGAGAGCCTCGCGGGGCACATCGCCGAGCTGGGCGAAGGCGGCAGCCTGCTGACGATCATCGTCGACCGTGTCGGCCAGGTGGTCGCGCATCCCGACCCCACAGCCGCGACGCGCCAGGAGAGCCTCACGCACCTGCCGCTGGTCCAGGCTGGCTTGGCCGGCCGCTTCACCACCGAGTGTTTCTCTCTGGCTGGCAGGGAATACATCGGCACGGTGACCCCGGTGGGGAATTCTGGTTGGCTGACGCTGGTGGCGCAGCCGGAAGAGCAGGCTTTCGCGACGATGCACACGGCCCTGATCGGGGTTGCCACCGGATCGGCCATCGCCCTCGCCCTCGCCGTCGCCGCCGCAGTGGTTTATGGCGAGCGCCTGGTGCGGCGCATCGCCGCCTTCAACCGGCACCTGCAAGCGATCGCCGATGGCGACTACGGCGCCAGCCTGCCGGCGTCGCGGGCCCTCGAGCTGGTCAGCCTGGCGAACAACCTGCGGCGGATGGCGAACGCCGTCCTCGAACGTGAGGCGGCGATCGCCGCCTCCGAGGAGCGCTACCGCGCCCTCTTCAGTGATGCGCCACTGGCGTATCAGTCGGTCGAGGTCGACAGCCTGCGGCTGGCCGCGGTCAATGACGCCTGGCTCAGCCTGCTCGGTTACGACAACGCCGACGTGGTCGGCCGTCCGCTCAGCGATTTCCTGGCCGAAGGGTCGAAGGGACGGCTCGCTGAAGTCTTTCCCGCTTTCATCTCCTGTGGCCGCATCAACGACTTTGGCTGCGAATTCCACGACAAGGAGGGCCGGACGATCCCGGTGCTGATCAACGGGCGCATCCACCGCGGCGCGGATGGCCAGGCGCGGACCCACTGCATCCTCACCGACATCAGAGAGCACCTGCGAAGCGAGGAAGCCCGGCAACGCGCGGCATCGCTGCTCGAGCATCAGGCGGCGCGCGCGCTGGCGATGCTCGATCTGCCGAAGGCCGCCGAACAGATGAGCGAAAGCGAGTTCATCCGGCACGGCTTGGCCGAAGTGGAAAGACTGACCGGCAGCCGACTGTCCTTCGTCCATTTCCTCGCCGACGAGCAGCAGGCGGAGGCCGAGATCAGGTGGTCGACCGCCACCCCGCACAGCCTGCCGGCGATCAGCGAGAGACTGTGCGCCGGGACACTGACCGGGATCTGGAAGGAAGCGCTGCAGCGGCGGGCACCGGTACTCTACCCGGACCGTCAGGCCGTCCTCGCCACCAGCCCGCTGGCAGCCAGCGCCGGACTCGAGCGGCTGATCAGCGTGCCGGTCATCGAGGGAGGCATGGGCCGGATGATGCTCGGCGTCGGCAACAAGGCCGAAGCCTACGACGAGAACGAGATCGAGACTGCCCGCCTGCTCAGCCAGGACATCTGGCGCATCGTCAACCGGCACCGCGCCGAGCAGGCGCAGCGTTTGGCCGCGACCGTCTTCTCGGCCAGCAGTTCGGGTATCTGCATCACCGATGCCGGGCAACGGATCATCTCCATCAACCCGGCGCTGTCGACGATCAGTGGCTACGGCAGCGAGGAGATCATCGGCCGTACGCCGCGCCTGTTCGCCTCGGGTCGGCAGCGGGTCGGCTTCTACCGCGAGATGTGGAATTGCATCCGCAGCAGCGGCGCCTGGCGTGGCGAGATCTGGAACCGGCGCAAGAACGGCGAGATCTTTCCGGCCTGGCTGACGATCACCGCCGTCATCGGCAGCGAGGGCACGGTCACGCACTACATCGGCAGCTTCCACGACATCACCGAGCGCAAGCGCTCGCAGGACCACATCCACTTCCTCGCCCACCACGATGCGCTGACGCGGCTGCCGAACCGCCGCCTGCTCGACGAACGCATCCGCGAGGCGATCGATCGCTCGCGCCGCGAGCAACTGCATGCAGCCGTGCTCTTCATCGACCTCGACCGTTTCAAGCTGATCAACGACACCCTCGGCCACGACGTCGGCGACCGCCTGCTGAGCCGCGTGGCCGAGATCCTCAGCAGCGTGCTCGACGAGCATGAGACCGTCGCGCGGCTGGGCGGCGACGAGTTCGTCATCGTCGTACCCGGAGTGACCGACGTGGCGCGCACGGCGCAACTGGCGAGGCGGCTGATCGACGTGGTGTCGGCACCGCAAGTGATCGACGAAAGGCCATTCCAGGTGACGCCGAGCATCGGCATCAGCGTCTTCCCCGATGATGGCGAGGATGCCCTCACCCTGCTGCGCAACGCCGACACGGCGATGTATCACGCCAAGGAGCGCGGGCGGAACAACTTTCAGTTCTTCACCGCGGCAATGAACCAGGCGCTGCGCGAACGGGTGTCGATCGAGCACGACCTTCGCCTGGCGATCGAGCGCGACGAATTCGAGCTCGTCTACCAGCCGCAGGTAGACAGCCGCGATGGGCGCGTGGAGGGCTGCGAAGCGCTCCTGCGCTGGCACCACCCGCAGCTCGGCCTGGTGTCGCCGGGCCGCTTCATCGCCATCGCCGAGGAAACCGGGTTGATCGTCCCCATCGGCACCTGGGTCCTGCAACAGGCTTGCCGGCAGCTGCGCGCCTGGCACGATGCCGGCCATACCGGCATGCGCATCGGCTTCAACCTCTCGCCACGGCAACTGCAGCAGGCCGACCTCGCCGAAGGGATCGCCGCGACGCTCGCGAGCTGGCGGCTACCCGCCAGCAGCCTCGAGATCGAACTCACCGAAAGCATGCTGATGGCCGACCCGGTGAGCGCCAGCACGCTGCTGCGGCGCGTCGCGGATCTCGGCGTCCGCCTGGCGATCGACGACTTCGGGACCGGCTACTCCAGCCTCGCCTACCTCAAGCGCTTCCCGGTCTCGCGGCTGAAGATCGACCGCTCGTTCGTGCGCGACCTGGAGACGGACGCCAACGACGCGGCGATCATCGCCGCCGTCGTCGCCATGGCTACGAGCCTGAATATCGAGGCGGTCGCCGAGGGCGTCGAGACGGTCGAACAACTGCGCTTCCTGCAGTCCCGCGGCTGCCACGTGGTCCAGGGCCATCTCTTCAGCCCGCCGCGGCCGGCAGCCGATTTCGTCAGCTTCCACTTCCCCTTGCCGGCAACGGCAGTCTGAGCGCGGGGTCGCACAGCCATCGTCAGCGACCGGCGGGAGCAGCGCACGCTCCCGGACAACCCAGCGCGCGCCGGGGAAAAGCCGGGCGCGCGCCGCGCATCAGAACATCAGGCGCGCCAGCAGCAGGCCGGTGGTGACGGCAACGCTGGTGGCGACCAGGCCGGGGATCATGAACGAGTGGTTGAGCACGTACTTGCCGATCCGCGTCGTCCCGGAGAGGTCGAAGTTGATCGCGGCAATCAGCGAACCATAGGTCGGGATGAAGAAATAGCCGTTGACCGAGGGGAACATCGCGATCAGGAACTGTGGCGGGATGCCGAGTGCGATACCGAGCGGCATCAGCGCACGGGTCGTCGCCGCCTGGCTGTAGAGCAGCACCGAAGCGAAGAACAGGCCGAAGGCGAAAGTCCACGGTGCTGCCTCCGCCCAGTGTCCGATCGCCGGCACGATGACGTCCTTGTGCGCAGCGATGAAGCTGTCGCCGAGCCAGGCGAGACCGAAGATGCCGATCACGGCGACGACGCCGGCGCGCAGAGTGGCGGTCTTCGGCACCTCGTCGACGTTCACCCGGGTCAGCATCAGCATGATCGCAGCGACCGCCATCATGACGATCTCGATGACGATCGGCATGCCGAGCGGGCTCTTCGCCCCCGGCAGGCGACGCAACTCGGGAAAGAAGCCAAAGAGGACGACCAGCGCCACGCCGGCAAGGAACAGGAAGGCCGACAGCTGCGCGGCCGGCTTCAGCGGCGGCCGTTCGCCGGCCGACTGTGGTGCCGGAATCTGTCCGGAGCGCAGCCGCTCCTGATACGCCGCGTCGTCGCGCAGATCCCTGCCGACGAACATCGAGACGATCGCCGCCGCGACGACACCGGTCAGCGTCGCCGGCACGCAGATCATCAGGATCTGCGGCAAGCCCCACTGGCTCATCCCCTTCTCGGCGAAGAGACCGATCATCGCCGCCGTGGCCGCCGCCACCGGACTGGCGGTGATCGCCTGCTGCGAGGCGATGGTCGCGATCGCCATCGGCCGTTCCGGACGAATGCCGTTCTGGTGTGCCGTTTCGTAGATCACCGGCAACAACGGATAGACGATGTGTCCGGTGCCGGCGACGAAGCTGAAGCTCCAGGTGGTCAGCGGCGCGACGATGGTGACGTATTTCGGGTTGGCGCGAATGATTCGTTCGGCCACACGCACCAGATAGTCGATGCCGCCGGCGGCGTCCATCACCGACGCCGCCATGATCACCGCCAGGATGATCAGCATGACGTCGATCGGTGGCGAAGTCGGCGTGACGCCGAAGCCGACGACCAGCAGCAACAATCCGACCGCGCCCCAGAGGCCGAGTCCGACGCCGCTGTAACGCGCCCCCATCCAGATCGCCGCAAGGACGACGACGAACTGCAGGGCAATGCTGATGCTCATGATCCGTTCTCCCCTCTGCCGCCGCAGCGGCCTCGATCAGGCGTGCCGCGGCCGATGCCGCGGCGCCAGGGTTGCTGCATGGCGAGACGGCCGCCGCCAGGATCACTCGCTTTGCGGACTGATCAGGTTCTCGAAGGAGAAGATCTCGTCCCACTGCTCCTGGCTCAGCAGCCGGCGTTCTTCAACGACGATCTGCTGCAGCGACTTGCCGCTCTCGTAGCCTTCGCGGGCGATCTCCGCGCACTGCTTGTAACCGAGGGTCGGTTTCAGCACGGTGACGATGCCGAGCGAATTGAGCACCATCTGCCGCGTGCGCTCGCTGTTGGTGGTGATCCCGTCCACGCAGTGCACACGCAGGCTGGTGACCGCGTTCTCCATCGTGAAGATCGAGGTGAACAGGGCGAAGGTGATCACCGGCTCCATCACGTTGAGCTGCAACTGGCCGGCCGACGCCGCCAGCGTCACCGTCAGGTCGAGGCCGATGACCAGGAAGCTGGTCTGGTTCACCACCTCCGGGATGACCGGATTGACCTTGCCCGGCATGATCGACGACCCTGGCTGCATCTGCGGCAGGTTGATCTCGTTCAGGCCGCAGCGCGGACCGGAGGCGAGCAGGCGGATATCGTTGCAGATCTTGGTCAGCTTGGCGGCGGTGCGCTTGAGCACTCCCGACAGCTGGACGTAGGCGCCGGTATCGGAGGTCGCCTCGACGAGGTCGCCGGCGAGGATGAAGCGGGTACCGGTCAGCTCGGACAGGTGGCGCGTCGCCAACTCCGGGTAACCGGGCGCCGCCGTCACCGACGTACCGATCGCTGTCGCCCCGAGGTTGATCTCGTGCAGCAACTGACGTACCTCGGCGAGGCGGCTCACTTCCTCGCCGATCGTCGTCGCCCAGCCATTGAACTCCTGCCCGAGCGACATCGGCACGGCGTCCTGCAGGTGGGTTCGCCCCATCTTGAGCACGCGGTCGAACTCGTCGGCCTTGCGCCGGAACGCTTCCTGCAGCAGCCGCAGCGCATCCATGTAGCTCGCCAGGCGCAGGATCAGCGCCAGGCGGAAGGCAGTCGGATAGACGTCGTTGGTCGACTGTCCGTAGTTGACGTGATCATTCGGGTTGAGGTACTGGTACTCGCCCTTGCGATGCCCCAGGCTCTCCAGAGCCAAATTGGCGATCACCTCGTTGGCATTCATGTTGGTCGAGGTACCGGCACCACCCTGGATGAAATCGGTGACGAACTGCTCACACAGCTCGCCGGCGATCAGACGGTCGCAGGCGCCGGCAATGGCGTTGGCGAGCCGCGCGTCGAGCACGCCCAGGTCGCGGTTGGCCAGCGCCGCCGCTTTCTTGACGTAGCCGAAAGCCTTGACGAAATACGGCTCGGCCGACATCGGGATACCGGTGATGTGGAAGTTCTCCTTGCCGCGCAGCGTCTGCACGCCGTAGTAGGCGCTGTCCGGCAGTTCCTTCTCGCCAAGAAAATCTCTCTCGATTCGTGCCATGGCGACTCCTTTCAGGTGATCGGGCTGGTTGTCGATGCGACCCAATCATTCTAGTCTATCCTCAGGATCCGGCGAACGGCGACGGCGGGGCATGGCAGCCCCCCCCTTCGCGGGACCATCCTTCTTCTACGGGCACTGGCCGACACACCAGGCCATCGACCACAAAGGACCAGCAGGGAGGGCGTTGGATGAAGAACTGGGTGACTGCACTTCTGCCGGCTCTCGGCATGGCCTGGGTGTTCGCGTCAGCGCAGGCGCCGGCCAGTGACGGCCCGCGCGACCTGCCAGAGCGGGCTGGCGCCCTGCTCGGCGGCATGAAGGAGCTGGGACAGCAGTACCGTGATCTGCAGTTCAGGCGCGGCGGCATGCCCGCGGATGCCCGCGCCGCCGCAGCCGACAGGACCGCGCTGCGGCTGGCCGCCTACCGCGATGATCTGGCCAGGCTTTCGCCGCAGCTGGCAGCGGGCACCCGTTTTGCCACCGATCTCGGCCAGTTCCTGCAGAATTGGCCAGACGAACTGGCGATCCGCCAGAGCCTGCTGGACGACAGCTGGGGCGAGCGCATCCAGACGGAGATCACCGCGCTGTGGCTGCAGGTACCGGACACGCGCGCGGGCTGGAAGACGCCGTTTCCCTTGTTCCGGCCGTGAACAGCTGGCGCTCGTCGTCAGCCGGGATGCCGGCAAACGGTGCGCACGCGATCGCATCCACCTCGAGACCGGAGAGTGCAACCATGCCTGACCGCCCGTCACCCGCCAGCCCCCTGCCCTGCCGCAGCGCGTTCCGACTCGGCAGGGCCCGATGCCTGGGTGCGTTCGCGCTGGCTCTCGCAGCCTTGCCGGCGGCATCCGGCGCCACCCTGACGCTGGTGCACAGCCGGCCGCTCGCTGCCGGCGCCAGCGCGGCGCCGCCGCCCTGGCCGACTGGCACGCGCTGGCGGCTCGATGCCGGCGGCCTGCACGGCCCCGAGCCGCTGGTGTGCCGGCAGGCACGGCAGCAGATTCTGTTGCTCCCCGCCCAGGGGCTTTTCCAGGGCGCCTGGCAGGCCGATGGCGTGGCGCAGGCACGGCAGCAGGCTGCCGCACTGGGCATCTCCGGGCCGGACACGGCCACGCTGCGGCTGGATTGCGCCAATGGCAGTTTCGACCTGCATCGCGCGGCACCCGACCGGCTGCTCACCGCGCTCGACGGCCGCGTCCTCGTGTTGCGTCACCGCGCCGCTGCCGGTGACGCACAGGCGCCGGTGCGCGAGCTGCTGCTGCAGCACCTGTCCGAACAGGGCAGCGCCTTCGACGCCGCACGGGTCTCGCGCCTGCAGGCGTGGCTCGCACCGTCGCTCAGCCAGGCTTTCAGGCGCTGGTTTGCGCGACCGCCGCGTCCCGACGAAGCGCCCTACCTCGACGGCGATCCGTTCACTGACACGCAGGAAACACCGCTGTCGCTGGCCCTGGGCGAACTCGAGCGGCGCGGGGAGCAGGCCACGCAGGTGGTCCTGGTCGACGTCGGAGGCGGCCGTCAGCACCGCTTGGCGTATCGGCTGCAACGCGGCGATGGGGCCGGCTGGCGCATCGTCGACATCGACTACGGCGAAGGGATCACGCTGTTGCAGCTGATGCACAAGGACATGCGGCCGTGACGATCCATCCGGCGGCGACATTCCCGGACAGCCGTGGCCGGTTGGCGCCGGGCCGGCATGATGCGTGGCGCGCCCGCAAGGCGCGTGCTTCCACGATCCCGGCGCGCTGGTTGCCGCCGTTGCTGCTGGCGCTGATCATCGGCGGTGACGCCATCCTTGCCCGCGCCGCCGGCTTCGATTGCCGCAAGGCCGGCACGCCACTGGAGAAGACGATCTGTCAGGATCCGGTGGCCAGCGCTCTCGACGAGCAGCTGGCGACGGCCTACCGCGACGCCGGCCAACGCTGCCCCGACGCCGTGCTCAGGACCGAGCAGCAGCGGTGGCTGCACGAGGTGCGCAACGTCTGTCGCGACGTAGCTTGTCTGGCCCCGGCCTACCGCAGCCGCATCGCCGAGCTGCACACCCGGCAATGCCGCGCCGCAGGCTGCGCCGGTGTTGAGCAGCGACTGATCGGCGCCTGGCGGCAGGCCTCCGCCGTTGGTTCGTTCGAGGAAATCGCTTTCGCGGCGGGAAACAACCCGCGCCAGGGCCGCTTCGATACGTGGCTGCACCGCCGCCCCGAATTCGTGAACGGTCGCTGGCAGCTGGAGGCGTGCGAACTGCGCCTGCTGCTGCCGGGCGAACCCGATGCCAGCGCGATGCGAATGACTCTCAGGAGCGTGGACGCCGATCACCTCGTCGTACTGGAGCCGGACCAGACCAGGCCCGCGCGGTACCGGCGCGTCAGACCTTGACGACACACCCGGAAGCAAGGAGGCTTTTCAGGAGCCCTTGCCGGCAAGGCTGGCGATTGACGCCCCTTGGTGCGCACTCCTATACTCATCGTGGCGCGGTCGAGTTGCCAATCCTTCGAAAGGCGGCGCTTGGTCGCCCCTGGCGATGCTCCGCCCGTGCCCCAGCCAACCACCGGGCGCCGTGCGACGGCTTTGGAATGTGCTCGCCCGGCCCCCTTGCCAAAGACTCCAGCGCCCATACCCCATGCGCAATCTGATCAGAAATCTCCAGTCCTACTGGCTGGCGGACGCCAGTTTCCTCACCTTGCTGATCATGCTCCTCACGGCAGTGTTCGTCCTTCCGATCATCATGGAACACAGTGGTTACGGAGTACGGCTGTTCAACATCCTCCTGCTCAGCGTGTTCTTTTCGGGGATCTTCTCGACACGCAGCATGGGACTCATCGCCGTGTCCTCGGTCCTGTTCGGCATTCACCTGGCGCTGCGCATCATCCGCTTCGGAGAAAACCCGTACTCGTACTTTGTCCTGGAGAATCTGATCGGCATCGCCAATACCCTGGTCTTCATTTTCATCAACCTCCGGCTGCTCTTTCGCGACCAGAGCGTCAACGCTTACCGGATCGTCGGAGCGGTCAATGTGTACCTGTTGCTGGCACTCATGGGAGCGCTGACGCTGGAAGTCATTCATGCCGCCACCGGCGTGTCCCTGGGCGGCAATGTCGTGCTCACTGGCACCGACCATGACTACGCTCACTTCATCTATTTCAGCTTGGCTTCTCTGACGACGGTGGGCTACGGCGACATCTATGCCGTCAACGCTTCCGCCAGGATGCTGGCCGTTTTCCTGTCCACACTGGGCGTCATGTTCCCGGCCATCGTCATCGCGCGCATGGTCGGACTGGCTTCCGGCCCGCGTTGATCATCAGTGTGGGCCGGAGCACTTGCCGGAACGGTGGTTGAGAGCCCACTGGGCGAGCACGCACGGGCTCAGCCTGCTGCGCTGGCGTTACCCCTCCGTCCTCGTCGAGCGACGCCGCAGCGGCGGGTGACGAGGATCTCGAGCCGGGCCTTGCATCCAGGTTCGCCGAGCGTGCGTATTCAGGACAGGCGGCTGCAGAGCAGCCGCCGCAAGCCGCCGCAACGGCATCCTGGACGCCCAGCGCGCGGCGCATGACCCCTGGCCCGGCTGGCGGCATTTGGCAGTATGCCGCTGACGGGCACGATGGAGTGAGCAGCCGATGGACGACACAGACAACCTGGCCGCCGAGCCAGCCGCTGCCAGCGAGGCGCCAGCAGCGATCGCCGCCGGCAGCGGTCCGCCGCCGCTGGCGGCCGGCGATTCCCGCCTGCTGGCTGCGCTGGCCCGCGTCGTCCGCCAGGACGAGCAGGCACTGGCCGAGCTTTACGACGCGCTCGCCGGACGCGTCTATGGCCTCGCGCTGCGCATCGTGCGCCAGGTGCAGACCGCCGAGGAGGTCACCGAGGATACCTTCTGGCAGGTCTGGCGGCAGGCACCCCGTTTCGACCCACTGCGTGGCAGTGTGACGGCCTGGGTACTGACGATCGCCCGCAGTCGCGCGCTCGATGCCCTGCGCCGCTGCGAACCGACCGAAGTGCTTGACGAGGAACGTCTGGCAGCCATCGCCGGCGACAGCGACCCGCAGGATCTCCTGCAAGCGGTCCAGCAGCAACACCGGCTGCATGCGGCGCTCGGCACGCTCGATGCCGTGCCGCGACAGTTGCTGGCGCTGGCGTTCTTCCGTGGCCTGTCGCACGAGGAGATCGCCAGCCAGATGAGCATGCCGCTCGGCACGGTCAAGTCACACATTCGCCGTGCCCTGCTTCGCCTGCGCGACCTGCTCGGCACCGATGATTGCCGTTTTCCGATGGTGACGCCATGAACAGCCCGCCCAACCACCGTGGCAGCACCGCAGCCGAAAATGACGAGCAGGAGGCGCTGCAACGAATGATCTGTGACGGACTGGCGCCCATCGCCCTCCCCCCCGGCGCTGCCAGTGGCCTGCGCAGCCGCCTGCTGCAGCGTGTCGGCGACAGCGCCCGCCGCCACGCCGGCCTGATCACCGTGCGTACAGGCGACGGCATCTGGCGCAGGCTCCTGAAGGGCGTTCGCAGCAAGCTGCTGCATGATGGTGCCGAGGGTGCTTCGGTGCTGATCGAACTGGCTGCCGGCGCGGTCCTGCCGGTACACCGCCACCAGCATCTCGAGGAAGGCATCGTCCTGCGTGGCTCGCTGCAACTCGGCGACCTGAACCTGGTTCCGGGCGACTACCACGTCTCCCCACCGGGCAGCCGCCACGGGCGGATCTCATCCCGATCGGGCGGGCTGGCCTACCTGCGCGGCAGCTCGCTCGGCCACACCCGCGCCGCCCTCGGCGAACTCATCGGCGGACTGCTGCCCGGCGCCGGGCCGGCAGCCCACACCGTCCTTGCTGCCGACGACGACTGGCAGACGATTGCCGACGGCGTCGAACAGAAGATCCTCTGGCGAGCCGGCGACGTCGTTTCGCGCTTCTACCGCCTGGCAGCGGGCAGCCACCTACCGGCACATGCGCACGCGCACGAGGAGGAGTGCATGCTGCTCGCTGGCGATGCGTACTTTGGCGACATTCTGGTGCGCGCCGGCGAGTTCCATCTCGCGCCGGCGGGCAGCGCGCACGGCGAGATCAGCAGCGACCAGGGCGCGGTCGCCTTCGTCCGCGGTCACGCCTTCCTGCCGTGATGCGCTGGCGGGGTGCCCAGCGCTTCGTGATGATCAGTCGCTGGCGTCTCGAGACGAGCGCCGAGCGGCTCTGGCAAGTGCTGACGCGACCGACGCTGTGGTCAGGATGGTGGCCCGGCCTGCAGCGCGTCGATGAACTTGCCGGCGGCGACCGCGACGGCATCGGTGCGCGCCATGCCTTCCTCTGGCGCAGCGGTGTCGGCTACTCCGTGCAGCTCGTCATGCGTACGACGCGCGTCGCGCCTGCACGCGAACTCGAGGCAGCGGCCAGCGGCGACCTGCAGGGCATCGGCCTGTGGCTGATCGAGGCCGACGGGCCACACGCCGTGCGCCTGACCTACCGCTGGGATGTCGAACTCCGCCGGCCGTGGATGCGGCTGCTGGCGCCACTGCTGCGGAGTGTCTTCGCCCGCCGCCACTTCGCGCTGATGGCTGGCGGTGCCGCCGGCCTGGCGCGGCAGCTCGGTTGTCGTCTGTCGCAGCGCGAGGAGTGGTCGGCGATCAATCGCCTCACCGACGACCCCGGCGCGTCCTGAGCGGGTGGCCGGCAGGCGTCGCGCTGCCGGACTGGCGGCCGCTGCCGTACAATCCGCTGCCCTCCGTCAAAGCCATCGATGCGCCGCCTGTTGCTGATTCCGGTCGAGATTGCCGCCCGCCTGCAGCGCGATCTCCTGATGCTGATTCTCGTCCTGCTCTGCATCGGGCTCAGCGTGCTCGCCTTTCCAGCGCACCGTATCGACACGCATTAAGACGTCAGCCCGCCGCCACTGGCGCGCCGCCTGCTGTACACCAGCCTGCTGCTCTATCCGGTCTTCCTCGGCGTCGTCGCCAGCCTCGCCGGCGCCTGGCTGCTCCCGCGCCAGTGACGGGTTGGCCCGCCGCCGGCGGCGAATAGCGACGCCGATTGCGGCACTATTTGGCTGAATTAACTTGATTCCCCTAGCCTTTTCCCGGTCTTCTTCCTATACTGGCAGGACAAGAATGGTATTCGAAGAAATCCAGACAGGAGACATGTCATGAAGATCTGCCTTCCGGGGTTGCTGCCCGAGCAGCTGGTGGTCGACCTGCCGGAAATCGACGCCCAGCACGAGGAGATTTTTTGCCGCATCGAGTCCCTCAAGACGGCCTGTTTCGAGAGCAGTCACGTGCCGGTTGCCGAGTTCGAGGCGCTCCTCGACTACTTCAAGATGCACTTCGCCACCGAAGAGCGGCTGGCTGAAGAAGCCGGACTCGATTTCGTCGACCACGCACGCATCCACGAGGACACCCTGCGCCTGCTCCGCCGGGCACTGGTCGAGGTGATTCGAGGCGCGCGGGACGCACACTCGTTCCTGCGCTACTGCGAGTACTGGTTCGAGCGTCACATCAGCGAAGACGACCGCCTGTTCATCAACAACCTGCAATCATCGAACTTCATGCCCTCGCCCGGATTCTGGCAAGGCGGCGACCTGCAGGCCTGCGCCTGAGCGGTCGTGCAGGAATCGTCGCCGGCAGGTCGACGGTCAAGCAGCGGGCGACGAGATGGATGCGATGGATCGACGAGGGCGAAGCAGGAGCCTGCGCCGTCCTTCGATCGACAATCCCTGATCCGTCTGGCTGCTGCGCTCAACGGTAGGGCGTTGCTTGCGGCGGTGAACAGTTGCCCTTCTTCGCCTGCCCCGGTGGGCAGTGCACCCCTTTCCCCTGCCCCTGTGGCTTCCCTTGGCCATGGTATTTCTGCCAATGGACCGGATCGCGCCACTGCTTGCCGTCCCAGTAATAGCCGCGCCGGTCGCGGTCACCAAAGCGGATGCTCGTCCCGCCGGCCTGGATATCAACGCTTCCCACATTGATCTGGACGTCCGCCGCCGTTGCCACGATGGGCAGGGCTGCCAGGATCATGCAACACAAGGCCTTCCGCATCACAGCCTCCGCAAGGAAACACGCGGCCGTTCGCCGGCCGCACACCGATCGCGATCAGGGTCGCGCCCAGCGGCCGACTGCGAGTTGCGCCAGGTAATCCTGGTGCACCGGCAAGCTCAACGCGTTTGGCCGTACTGCCTTGACGGCAGCAACCGCATCGTCCTTCGACCAGCCTCGTTCAAGCAGGATCTGGGCCGCCATCAGCCCGGTGCGTCCCGAGCCACCCTTGCAATGGATGGCGACTCGCTTGCCGGCGTCCAGCAGCCGGTGCACGGCCTCGCGCTGTGTTTGCCAGGCGGCGGCGAAATCCGCCGCGGGCGCATGATCATCCTCGATCGGCAGATGAAACCACTGCAGCCCACGCTGCGCACAAAGCTCGCCGAGCGTGCTCACTCCGTTGCTCGCCATTTCGCTGCTCGGCATCAGCGTCAGCAGTGCCGTCGCGCCCGCAGCCTGCAGCTGCCCGACTGCCTCCGGTGCGTCGACGCCGCGGGTTCCCGGGCAGGGTGTGAGGATGAAACCGGCGCCGCCCTCCTCCAGTGGCAGCAGGTCGGACGGATGAGTGTTCATGGTGTGGGTCGTCGATGAGGGTTGGAAACCGACCCGCCGGCGAGGCGGTCTCGGAAAAATGCGGCCGGGGTCGATCACGCACCATGCCGCTGCGGATTCTCTGATTCGCGGATTCTACCGGACTTGAAGCGCCGCGCTCACTGCCGGATACTTGGCGACCTGCCCGCGGGCACTGCCGGCGCGGCACCGCTTTCGCCAGGGAGGACCGATGACCCCATGCTTCCTGCGGCAGAATCCACGGCCGATCGGCTGCCGGGTACAGCTGCTGGCTGCCCTGCTCCTGCTGTTCGCCGCAAACTGGCCGATCACTGCCGCGGCACAGGTCTTCAGCAGCGAGTTGCAGCGTTTCCGGCTGCGCATCGTCAGCGAGGCACTCGAACATCCGTGGGGACTCGCCTTCCTGCCCGACGGCCGCATGCTGGTCAGCGAGCGTCCCGGGCGTTTGCGGCTGATCGACGCCAGCGGCAGGCTCGACCCCGAGCCCGTTCGCGGCCTGCCGGCGGTGGCGGCATACGGCCAAGGGGGACTGCTCGACGTCGCGCTGCATCCCCGCTACCGGGAAAATGGCTGGATCTATCTGTCGTACGTCGGCGAAGGGCCAGGCGGCTACGGCACCGAGGTCGTGCGCGGCCGGCTGCGGGGCAAGGCGCTGCACGACCTGCAGATCCTCTTTCGCATGCGTCCCAAGTCGGGCGGCGGACAGCATTTCGGCTCACGCCTCGTCTTCGACCGACAGGAATTCCTCTTCATCACCCTCGGCGACCGCGGCGACATGCAGCGGGCGCAGCGGCTCGACGACCACGCCGGCTCGGTCATCCGCCTGCACGACGACGGCCGCGTACCGCAGGACAATCCCTTCGTCGCCCGGCCCGGCGCGCTGCCCGAGAAGTTCACCGTCGGCAACCGCAACATCCAGGGCGCCGCGCTGCATCCCGAGAGCGGCGAGCTATGGGTGCACGAGCACGGGCCACAAGGCGGCGACGAGATCAACCTGATCCGTGCCGGTGGCAACTACGGCTGGCCGGTCATCACCTACGGCAGGAACTACGGCAGCGGCACAGCGATCGGCGAAGGAAGCGCCAAGCCCGGAATGGAGCAGCCGCTGCATCAATGGACGCCGTCGATCGCGCCCTCGGGGATGGCTTTCTACACCGGCGAGCGCTTCCCGCACTGGCGCGGCAACCTGTTCGTCGGCGCCCTGCGCGACCAGATGCTGCTGCGCCTGCAGCTCGACGGGCTGCGCGTCGTGCGCCAGGAGCCGCTGCTGCAGAACGCCATCGGCCGCATCCGCGACGTGCGCAACGGCCCCGATGGTTTCATCTACGTCCTCACCGACAGTGCGCGCGGCGTCCTCGCGCGCCTCGAGCCACTGCCCTGATGAACCCGCCGGGCGATTCGCGGTTCGCCGATCCTGCCGCGGCAGCACCGCTCGCCGCCGGCGACGGCCAGCCATCCGCCGCCGGCCCGACGGCGATCGCGGACGGCGCGGATCCTGCCGCGACGCCGACCCACGGCGGCCTCGACTGCCGCCGCTGCGGCGCCTGCTGCGCCTCGTACCGGGTCTCCTTCTACTGGGCCGAAGCCGAAGTCCTCTCCCTCCCCGACGCACTGGTCGAGCAGCTCACGCCCTGGCATGCCTGCCTCGCCGGCACCCAGTCCGCCAAGCCCCGCTGCCGGGCGTTGCACGGCGAGATCGGCAGTCGCGTCTGCTGCACCGTCTACCCGCAGCGCCCGTCGCCCTGCCGCGAAGTGCAGGCTGGTGATGAGCGCTGCCAACGCGCCCGCCGGCGCCACGGCCTGCCGCCGCTCGCCGAAGTCCGCTGAATGGCCGCATGCCGCCCGCGCGGCAGCGCCGCCCGCCCGCTCGCCAACCCGCCGCCGCGCCACGGCGAGCGATGGCGAATGCACTGGCGGCGTCCTATACTGGCGAAGGGACGAGGATGACCGCGCGCCGGCAGGCTGGCCCGAACGGCCCCTACCGGCCGGCACCGCAACTGCCGCGGCGAGCGTCCGCCGCGCACCGCAACCCATGCCGGAGAGAACGATGCCCGCTGCCAGCGATCCCCCGCCAGATGCCGCCGCTGCCGGCACACCACCGACCGCGCGACCGCCGGGCCGGCTGCGGCTGGCGATGGGCCTGCTGCCGGCGCTGCTCGGTGCCGCCGTCGGCGAGCCGTCGGCCGCTGCCGACGGCGCCGCTTCCTACGCCGCTGCCCGGCAGCGAATGGTCGACCAGCAGCTGATCGCCGACTGGCGCGGCATCAGCAACCCCGAGGTTCTGCGGGCGATGGCGACGGTCCCGCGGCACGAGTTCGTGCCGCCCGAAATCCGCCCGAGCGCCTACGAGGACCGCCCGCTGCCGATCGGTCACGGACAGACGATCTCACAACCCTACATCGTCGCCTTCATGACCGAGCAACTGGCGCCGCAGGCCAGCGACCGCGTCCTCGAGATCGGCACCGGCTCCGGCTATCAGGCGGCAATCCTCGCCGGCCTCGTGCGCGAGGTCTATAGCATCGAGATCGTCGAAGCGCTGGCCAAGCGCGCCGCCGGCGACCTGGCACGACTCGGCTACGGCAACGTGCGCGTCCGCCACGGCGATGGCTACCAGGGTTGGCCCGAAGCCGCGCCCTTCGACTCGATCATCGTCACCTGTGCTCCCGACCACGTGCCGCAGCCGCTCGTCGACCAGCTCCGCGAAGGCGGCCGCATGGTCATCCCGGTCGGCGATTTCGGCGACCAGAGCCTGTTCCTGCTGCGGAAGAAAGGGGGCAGGCTCGAGCGCGAACGCATCCTGCCGGTACGCTTCGTGCCGATGACCGGCACCGCCGAAAGCCGCCGCCGCTGACCGGCACCGCCGGCAGCGCATCGCTCAGCCCTTCTTGCGCGCCTCGATCTGCTGCCGGATCCGTTCGATCTCGAGGCGCTTGGCCTCGGGCGAGCCCCACGGGATCGGCCGCTGTGCGGCGGCGGCGCGTGCCGCCTCGCGTTGCGCCTGCAGCGCCCTGGCTTCCGCCAGGCGCGCCTCCTCGCGCGCGCGCTCGGCCGCCAGCACACGCTCGGCGGCGATCGGCGCCGTGCGCGTCGGCAGCCCGGCGAGTTTGAGCAGACGGTCGATCGCCTTCTGCACACTGTCCCATTCGCCGTCATCCCAGTGCGAGACCTCGCTGATCAGCGGCAGGTTGAGGGCGGCGATGACCGGTAACCAGATCTCGTCCTCGCCCTGGCGGCGACGCACCGACAGGCCGGGGTCGAACTGGTACCAGCCCTGCTGCAGGCGCCGGAACAGCGCCCGGTTGTAGGCGTAGTCGCGATCGATCTCGTTGCGCGCCAGCACCGAGGAAAGGTACTGCCGCCGCCGGCGTTCCGGGCGGACGATGTTGGCCGGCAGGTGCTGCCAGGCATCGAGGATGTCCTTCGTCTCGAAAGCCCCCATGCGGCGCCGTTGCGGGTACGTGAAGCGCGACTTGAAGAGCACCCAGAGTGTCTGGAAGAGCGAATACTCGGCCAGGTGGCGGTCGAGGCGGACCAGGCGGTCGCCGCTGCGCAGGTCGATGCTGGCCGGTGCCAGCCGCTCGTAGAGCGCGGCGAGCGGACCGGCGGCGAAGGCCGCATCGCGAAAGCCCTCGCGCAGCGCCCAGTGCAACGCGTTGTAGCCATATTGGTCGACGGCATCGCGGTCGGCGCCGCGCTCGAGCAGCGCCTCGACCAGCGCCAGGTTGCCAGCCGCCGCCGCGGCCATCAGCGGCGTCTGGTTCATCGGCAGCCGATGCTCGACGCCGTACTGCTCGCACTGCCGCAGGATGTCCTTGAAATGCCGGGCGAAGTACGGCACGTAGGTCTTGCGGCCGAAGGTCGCGCGCTGCTTCGGAAAGTTCACCGCCTGCTCGAAGCGCGCCTCGGCGACCAGCCAGGCGGCCAGCTGGGGCTCGTCATGGCAGGTGGCGTACTCGTAGAGCTGCTGCTTCATCTTGGCACCCGGCACCTGTTCGCGGAACACCTTGTGCAGCAGCTCGACGAGCTTTTCCTCGCTGAGCACCGGCCACGGCACCGGCGCCTGCTTCAGGATCGTCTGCCGGATCGCTTCCGCCTGCTCCTGCTTGCCCTGCAGTTCGAGCTTGCGCGCCTCCTTCTGCCAGTCCTCGAGCGTCGACTTCTGTGCCGCGACGTCGAGCGGGCCGACGCTCAGGCCGAGCAGGCCGACCAGCGGATGCGCGCTGTCCGACTCGATCACATAGACGTTGCGGATCGCCCGCGTCAACGCGACGTAGAGCGCATTGACGAAGAACTTGTAGACCTCGAGCGACTTGTCGCTCTTGTCCTTCGCCCGCCGGTAGTCGAGCGTCTCGACCTCGAGGTCGGCGGCGGCAACGCCCTCGACGATCTCGGCGAACTCGGCGCGGTGATCGGAGATGAAGCGGTAGAGGACGATGTTCTCGTACTCGAGCCCCTTCGCCTCGTGGATCGAGAACAGCAGCGGCGTCGCGAAATACCGGCGCGCCTCGACCTTGTCCTCGTCGCGCATGACCAGCACGGCGAACTGGGTCGACTGGCGGATCTTCTGGTCGAGTTCGCGCTTCGTCGCCTCCCGGTCGGGAATCAGCGCCACCTGGCCCGCGTCGCCGCCGACCGCCTGGACGAGGAAGTTGCTCTCGCGGTCGATCGAACCGAAGCGCCGGTGCTTGATCTTGAGCAACTGGTTGGCGACGCGCGTCGCCTCGAGCCCGTTGCGGAAGTTGGCGCTGAGGACGCGCAACTGTTGCCGCTCGGCGAGTTTCGGATCCTTCCAGAACAGGCTCTTGACCTGGCTCCAGGAGAAGAAGTTGGGGTGCACGATCTGGTTCGAGTCGCCGCAGAGCAGGAAGTGGCCCGGCTTCTGCAGCGTTCGCAGGACCAGCGCCAGTTGCACGGTGGTGATGTCCTGCACCTCGTCGATGACGACGAAGTCGTAGCGCGGCGCCGCCAGCGCCTGCCATTCCTGGGCGACGAGGTTGAGGTCGTAGAGCTTCGCCTCGGCCAGCCAGGCGCGATACTTGTCGAACAGTTCGTAGAGCCGCTCGCGCTGCTCGACGGCAAAGATCGACTGCCGGACGCCGAGCGCCAGGTATTCTTCGCGACTCAGGATGCCGCCGGCGCCGGCCGCCAGGACGCCACGAATCTCCTCGAAGGCCTGGTGCCCGTCGAAGTCGCGGAACGCCTGCCGCTGGCGCGCGAACCAGCCGGCGAAGTCACGCCAGGTCGCCTCGCGGCCCGCCGGCACGCGGATCGACTCGACGAACTCGCGATACGACAGGAAGACCGCCTCCTGCGCGGCGTGCTCGAAGCCGTTGGCGTAATAGAGATCGCGCGCGCCCTGCGCGAGGAAGCGCGAGTGCGTGACGTAGAGCACCTCGCCTTCGGCGTGCTTGAGCTTTTCGAGGGTCAGCGCCGTCTTGCCGCTGCCGGCGCTGCCGACGACGATCAGCGGTGCCGGCTGGCGGTAGATCGCCTCCTGCGAGTCGTCGAAGGAGATCGGCTTGTCGAGCAGATGGATCGCCGTCCGTTGCGGGTGCAGGTAGCGCAGCGGCTCGGCTTCGCCGACCGCCGTCGCGGCGTCGATGTCGGCGACCCGGCTCTCGTCGATCGCCGCGCCGCGCAGGAAGCGCGAGCGGTCGTAATCGTGGTTGGCGATCACCTCGAGCATCAGCGCGCACACCTCGTCACCGTGGCGGACGAGCGAGAAGAGCAGCCGGTCGGCGTCGTCGAGGCGGGCGCGGTAGAACTTGCCGTGGCTCAGATTGACCAGCTTCTTCACCTGCGCGGCGCGGAAATCGCCGCGCGCGATGGCCTCCGCAACTTTGCGGTAGCTGGCCCGGACGCGTGTCGTGTCGAGGCCGTCGTATTCGAGAATCTTCACGTGTGCTTGCGGCGCGGTGGATGGGAAAAAGCGGTGGGTCGGCGCTGCGGTGCCCGCGCGTCCAAATCCGAAGAGACTGGCGAACGGCGACCGACCTGCGGCATCGCGGTCACTCCCCAGCCGCAGCGACAGCGCGATTCTACCGCACGAGGCTGCCGTTCAGCGGCAGCGGCTGGTAGCCGGCAGGCCGGAGCAGTGGCGAGCCACGAGTCGAGCCAGAGAAGCGACACCTGCGACGCGCGACGCCGCCGATTGCTTGCCCGCGGCATCCCGACGCTTCCTTGAGGCGTCAGGATCCTTCCCTGAGGCATCAGGATCCTTCCCTGATGCATCAGGATGCTTCCCTGAGGCGTCAGGATGCTTCCCTGATCGATCGAGATGCTTCCCTGATCGATCGAGATGCTTCCCTGATCGATCGAGATGCTTCCCTGATGCGTCAGGATGCTTCCCTGATGCGTCAGGATGCTTCCCTGATGCGTCAGGATGCTTCCCTGAGGCGTCCGGGCAACCACCTCGAAGCATGGGCTTCCGGCCCCGCGATCAGCCCCGGCGCGCGAAGAGCTGGCCGACCCGCCGGGAATGCGCCGCCAGGTCGAACCCGTTCGGGTCGAAGTCGTCGCCGAGCCATTCCCTGCTGCGGGCGTAGTCGGCGGCCGCCGGGTCGCTCCAGCTGGCGAGGAGTTCGGCGTAGCCGTACACGCCACCACAGTCCTCGGGCGGACACGCCCCCTTGCCGGCGAGCAGCACCGCGCGTGGCGCCGCGGGATCGGCCGGCAGCCGCTTCTCGATGCTGATGCCGTGCCACCAGTCGTCGCCGAAATCGTACCAGTAGCGGAAGTTCTTCTGGCCCGACAGCCAGGCGGCGAGCGTCGCCGTGTCTTCGGGAAGCGCCGGTTCGTCGTCGAACATGCCGTCCGCGTCAAGCGGCATGGCGATGCGCAGGCCGGCGACGCGGAATTCATGCAGGTGGGCATCGTCCCAGCCCATCGCCACCTGGATGACCCGGTGCAGTTGCCAGAAACTGAGGCCGTCGTCGATCTCGACGCGGCGCCAGATCGTCGGCCGAAAGCGTTCAAGGCTGATCTTCAGGCGCAGACGTTCGCGCTGGGTCGTCTCGGGTGTGTTCATGGTTGCAGCACCTTGGTCGATTCCTCGCCAAACTGGCTGACCACGCGCACCGCCACGCGCCTGCCGGCCCGGAAAGGAATGGGGTGGGAAACGAAGCCGTAGAGGCGGTCGAAGGCCTCGTCGTCGATTTCGATCTTCAGCGTGTTCTCGAGTTTCTTGCGCGTGCGCGTCTTCGCCAGATCGGACAGGCCACGCTGCCACTTGTCGAACTCGTCCTTGTCGCCGCCGCAGAAGAACACCTGGCGGACCATGAAGCTCGATCCGTCGTAATCGTCGTCGACCATCCAGTAGGCGATGTCGGCCAGCGAACGCGCCTTGAGCTCGTCGCGGATCGGGTCGTAGAGATCGAGGCCGCGGATTTCGACGCGGACCGTGTCGCCGTCGCGCTGCAGGGCGATGTCCGGCTCGCCGATGGTGACGAAGGTCGCTGCCTTGCGGTCCTTCCTGGTCAGGCCGGCCTGCAGCAGGTCGTCGTGCATGCGCACCTTGTCGACGCGGAAGCTGCCGGCGCGCTGCCTCTGCACTGAATTCTCGACGTCCGATTCGAAGGCGAAGCCGAGGATCAGCAGCCATTGCGCGTCGCCACGCGCGCGGCAGGCTTTCACCGCGTCGTTGACCGCCTGCCGGCTGACCGGGGCGAACTGCGGGCCGAGGTGGATGTAGGCCTTCTGTTCGCCCTCGACGGTATCGTAATAGCCTTCGGCGTGCAGCGCGCTGTCGGGCAGCGCGTCGACGCGGGCGAAGACCGCCATCTCGTTGCGCGCGCCATTCTTCACGCCAGCGGTTTTCAGGTGCTCGAAGACGCGCTCCTGAAAGGCTTCCATGCGCTCGTGGTCGAGACTGGCTTGCGCGACGTCCGCGGGCGCCAGCGGTTCGTAGCTCTGCAGCGTCTCGACGGTGAACGGGCCGGCGACGCGCAGCTTGGCTCGATCGACCGCCGGCTGATCGTAGAGCGTCACTTCCTCGGGTGGCTCGTCGTTGGCCAGCGAACCGAGGGTGATGCGCTGCACCGTCTTGTAGAGGAAACCGTGTCGCAGGTCCCAGTGCTCGCGCGGCAGGCCCTTCTTCTCGTCCTGCAGCGTGTACCAGGGGTAGCTGGCGGTCATCAGCCGCGTCTTGGCGATGTTCAGCGCGACACGCGAGGTATCGGTGGTGATCCAGCGGCGGCCCCATTGCTCGGCGACATGGGCGGTCGTGCCGGAACCGCAGGTCGGGTCGAGGACGAGGTCGCCGGGGTCGGTGGTCATCAGCAGGCACCGCTGAATGATTTTCGAGTTGGTCTGCACCACGTACATTCGATCGGGCGCGCCACCAAGATCCGTCCAGATGTTGTTCAAAGGAAACGCCGGGAAATCGTCGAAGTAGCGGACATATCGCAGTGCCATTGCCTGTCCATGGACCCGCCGCAGGGCGACGAGTTTGGCCATTCCCGACTCGTTCGTCTTCCATCGGCTCTTGATGTTCGGCAAGAATTCCCGGCCCTCAACGGTGACGGGAAACCAGCATGCGGCACCTTCGCCTTTTTCACGGCCGACGCTGGCGGACTGCAGATTGTCTAGTGTCAGAGCGCGGACTCCTCCGGGCAATGACTCCGGCCGCTCACGCTCCTCGGTCGTCAGGGCGCGACGCGTGCCGTCTGCCAGTTCAACCATGTTGTAGTGATCGCTGCCCTCTCCGCCGAACGACTTGGGCTTGTATAGCTCACGGTACTTGAGATTGCCCTTGTTCTTGCCGTACCAAACCAGGTAATCGGCAACGCCGCTCAGGTGCGGGTTGGTGGCACTTGTCGTCTTCTGCAAGGTCACCAGCGCCACAAAATTCTCACTCCCGAACACCTCATCCATCAGACAACGCACCAGATGCACATTCTCGTCGCTGATCTGAACGAAGCACGAACCGCTTTCGGTCAACAACTCCTTCGCCACCAGCAAGCGGTCGCGCAGATAGCTCAGGTACGAGTGAATCCCGAGTTCCCAGGTATCGCGGAACGCCTTGATCACCTCCGGCTCGCCGGAGAGGCTGGCGTCGTCACCATCCTTGACGTTGCGGTCGTTGAGGCGAATCTGCCAGTTCGAGTTGTACTTGATGCCGTAGGGCGGGTCGATGTAGATCATCTGCACCTGCCCCTTCATTCCCTCGCGTTCGAGCAGGCTGGCCATGACCAGCAGGCTGTCGCCTTGGATCAGGCGGTTGGCCCAGCGGTCGGCGTGTTGGTAATAGCTCTGCGGCTTGTCGAGTTCGTCCACGTCCTTGTAGTTGGCGAACAGTTCATCGACAAAGAAATCGGCCTGGTGCTCGGCTTCGCGGCGCAGCGCGTACAGGCGCTGGATCAGCTTTTCCGGGGCGATGTGTTCGCTGCGGTAGAGCGAGCGGATGTCGACTTCGAGGTTTTCGTCGCGATCAGCGGCGCCGTATTTCTCCAGCCAGTACAGTTCGGGGTCCTGGCCGCGCTGCGTCACCGGATTGAGCGGCCAATTGGCCTCGGTCTTGCGGGCTGCGGGGCTTTCCTGCTCGCAACCGGCTTCCTCCTGGCTTGGAATGCGCGTGCGTTTGGCGTTGCGGTGCTTCAGGCTGTCGATCTTCTTGTCGCTCATGGCGTGGTCCAGTCTTCGAGCGTCAGGCCGCCGACGCGGCCAAACTCGCCGGTGTTGTTGGTGACCAGCGCGATGCCCAGCGCTTGCGCGTGCGCGGCAATCCACAGGTCGTTGGGGCCGATGACCCGGCCGGCTTTCTCCAGTTCGCCGCGGATCGCTCCATAGCGGGTACCGACGCGCTCGTCGACGCCAATCACCGGGATGATCTCGCGCACCCTGGCGAGAATTTCCAGCGAACGCGTCCGCTGTTGTGATTTCTCGACGCCAAGCATCAGTTCGCCCCAGGTGATGACCGACATGACCGCCTGACCCGCCTGCAAGGCGTCAATGCGCTCCGGTACCCCGTGCTGGCCCTTCTTGTAGGCGATGCAGATGTTGGTGTCGAGAAGATAGCGGGGATTCATTCGAAGGGCTCGCGTTGTTCAAAGACCGGCGGGTCTTCCCGACCTTCGAGGTAGAAATCGTCCGGGAGAGTGGCCAGCAGACGCAGGGCTTCGCCCAGCGTATCGGGGGCGGCATCGATTTCATCGACGATTCGCCGGATGGCCTGCGTCAACGCCGGCTTGATGTCGGCCATGTCGGTGATCTCTTCGAAATACCATGGCGGCAGCTCGAGCCGGCTGCGCGCGTTGTTGACCGCCGGCAGCCAGCGTTCGCGCACCGCCCAGCGCTTGAGTTCCTTGTCCTGGTTGAAACCGGTGATTTCGACGATCAGGTGGGCGCTGCGCAGCTTCGGCGTGCGCAGGCGGATCAGGTAGTCGGGCAGATAGCACCGCTCCTTGCCGCCGCTGAGGTAGGGAATCTGAAAGCCGAGGAAGGCGTTCTTGACGTAGCTTTCGACCGCCGGGATCCGTTCCAGCGTCTTCGCGGCGATCTGCTCCCAGGTGTCGGTGTCGGCAACGACCAGGTTGACGTGGCTCTTCTTCGTCGGCCAGGTCTTGCGGCTGGTGTGGCCGAAGACGTGCCGTGTGCTGCCCTGCGGGTTGTAATGGTTGAGTATGGGCAGGACGCGCTCGCGTTCGCTGGCGTGCGCAACGATGCCGCGGTTGATGCTCTCGACCACCGGCTGCGGGTCTTCGTAGATCACCAGACGCTTGAAGATCGGGTCGTCTTCGCCGACGACCTTCAGCTTCTCGTCGTACCAGCGCTCGACGATCTGCCTGACCTGCTGGAAGAGACGCAGGTCGGCGCGCTGCGCCTCGTCGCCATGGACGCGGCGCAGGTAGTCGCGGGTCAGCTGGTAGATCACCGTCTGGTCGCGCAGTTCGTCGAGCTTGAGGCGCATCGTCTGGCGGTCTTCCGAGACGGCGGTACCGAGGGTGGTTTCCAGAGGCAGGCGGGTGGTATCGAGGCGATAGTCGGGCGTGCCGCTGAAGTCGGCGGCGAGGCGCTCGCTGTCGGTCTGCAGACGGTAGCCGACGAGGTTGGGGAAGCGGATCTCGAGACGGTCGCGCTCGCGCAGGGCGCGCAGTGTCGCATATTGCGGCGGGTCCACGCGGCCGCTCTTGCCGGCCTGGAACAGCTTGAAGGGGATGCCGATGATGTGCGCGTACTCGGGCGGGAACTTGCCGGTCTTCGGATCGGTGAAATAGTAGCGGCGGCGCAGCGCGCGGCCGGCAACCTGCTCGCAGAGGAGCTGCGAGCCAAAGGCGCGCAGGCCCATGACGTGGGTGACGGTGTTGGCGTCCCAGCCTTCGCTGAGCATGGCGACCGACACGACGCAGCGAACGTGCGCACCCAGCGTGTCCGGCTTGCCGACGGTGTTGACGACTTCGCGCAGCAGTTCGGCGTCGCTCAGGTGCTCAACGCCGCGCTCGGGGTGACGCAGGCGGTAGGCGCGCTTGAAGCGCTCGATCTCGGGCGCGAAGACCTTCTTGAAGCCTTCGTCGATCTGGCCGGAGTGTTCGAGGGCGTCGCTGTCGATGAGCAGCGTCGGTGGGCGGGCGAGCGCGCGACCGGTGTCGCGGTCGAAGTTGGAGAAGAGCGGGAAGCGGCCGGCAACGACGGTTGCCTCACCGCTCCCGTCGACCTGCTCGTAGCCGGCGATCTCCTTGAACACCTCGCGCGAGACGGTGGTGTTGCCGCAGACGACGATGAAGACCGGCGGGGCGGTGAACAGGTCGGCCTGCAACTCGCCGCGGCGGCGCAGACCGCGCTCGTATTCTTCATAGTGGGCGTAGAACTGGTCGAGCGCCTGCCGGACCAGCGCCGGCAGGTTCGGGGCGGCTTCGCCGACGGCCGCTTCCTTCGCCTCGCGGCGCTGCGTGCGCTGCCCCTTGCGCGGCAGTTCGGTCTTGCAGTTCTCGTAGAGGTTTTTCAATACCGGCTCGTCGATCGCCTGGCTGCTGTCGTCGATCGGCAGGAAGGGAATCTTGACCAGGCCGGCTTCGATCGCTTCGATCAGGCCGAAATCGCTGACCACCCACGGAAACAGCGAGTACGCCGGAAAACCCGAGCCGGAAAGGTAATAGGGCGTCGCCGACAGGTCGTAAACGGCCCGCACCTGAAAGCGTCGGGCACAGGCACGCAGGCCGGAGAACCAGACGGCGGCGCGCTCGTTTTCGGTTTCGGAATGGTCGAGTTCGGTGTCCCTGCCCCGGGCGCGCGGCAGGTAACAGTGGTGCGCTTCGTCATTGATGACCAGCAGCCGGCGCCCGGCCTTGAAGCTGCCCAGCACGCGGCGCAGCATCTGGCTTTCGTCCTCGCGGCTTTCGACCTTCCTGCCATCGTCGCCGAGCTTGCCATCGAAGGGCGTGCGCTTGTTGCCGCCGAGAATGCGCGGCAGGAACTCGTGATAGTTGGTGATGATCAGGCGATGGGCGAGTTCGCCGAGGGCCTGCTGGTAGGCCGGCGGCACCAGGGTGCGCTGCCGGTAGTAGTCAGCGGCGGCAGACGGCTGCTGGCTGTGCTGATCCGGCAACAGAACGCTGAGGCGATCGCGGATGGTGATGCCGGGGGCGAGGACCAGGAAGTAATCGACGTAGCGCGTGTCGTTGCGGTACTCGCGACGGTTGAGGTAGTGATAGAGGATCAGGCAGGCCATGACCACGGTCTTGCCGCTGCCGGTGGCCATCTTGAAGGCGATGCGCGGCAGGTGGTTGGCTGCGTCGTCGCTCGCCGTCGCCTGTCGTTGTCGCAACTGGTTCTGGAGATGCGTGCCGGTATTCGACTTTTCCGCCACTTCGTTGAGCCAGATCGCCGCCTCGACCGCTTCCTGCTGCGCGAAGAACAGCCTCTGGTGCGCCGCGCGCTCGGGATTGGCGAACCAGTAGTCGAGCAGATCGCGGCTGACGCGGCTGCTGACACCGCGGTAGCCGCTCTGCCGCCAGGCGCGCAGTTCATCCCTGAGCTGGTTGATCAGGTGTTCGCCGTATTCCGCCGGGAAGTCGTTGAGGTCGAACATGCTGCCCTGGTTCTGCTGGCCGACGGGTATCTGCGGCACGTCCGGAGTGAAGATGCGGCGACCGGGGCGAACGTCGCGATAATTCAGGTTGCCCTGCGCGTCGGTGGCGTAGTGCCGCGCCGGTTCGTCGTAGGGCGAATTCAGGATCGGGTTGTCGGCGGAGGCCATGGGCTGACGGGGACCGGCGGGGAGGTGAGCGATTCTAACAGCCACGCCAACAGCCACGAAGTAATGCCGCCGGTGCCGTGCAGCAGCGGTCAGCACAGCGGGCGATGCCTGCCACCGCCGGGCAGGCATGAACTCCTGCCGCGCGGCGCCGTCGAAGCGCTGCAGGCAAGCAGCGCTCGGGCGGCACGACGATCGCCCCACGGTCGCCGCCGAAGCCAATCGCCTCTCGTCCCCACCACAACCTGAAGGACCCTTCATGCCATCCCTCTCCAGCGCAGCACTCGAGCAGCTTTTCCTCAACGCCCGCACGCACAATGTCTTCCGACCGGAGCCGATTCCCGAGACCACCCTGCGGCAGCTCTACGACCTGATGAAATGGGGTCCGACGTCGATGAACTGCCAGCCGGCGCGACTGGTCTTCGTCACCAGCCCGGAAGCCAAGGCGCTGCTGGCGCCGGCGCTGTCAGCCGGCAACCTGGAGAAGACGCTGGCCGCGCCGGCGACGGTGATCATCGCCACCGACAGCCTGTTCCACGAACACCTGCCGACGATGTTCCCCGCCTACGACGCGCGGCCGATGTTTGCCGCCAACGCCGAACTCGCCGCCAGCACCGCCTTTCGCAACGGCACGCTGCAGGGTGCCTACCTGATCCTGGCCGCGCGCGCGCTCGGCCTCGACTGCGGCCCGATGTCCGGCTTCGACGCCGGCAAGCTGAACGCCGCCTTCTTCGCCGACGGCCGCTTTCAGGCCAACTTCCTCTGCAACCTCGGCATCGGCGACCCCGCCGGCCTGCATCCGCGGGGTCCCCGGCTTGCCTTCGACGAAGCGTGCCGCATCGCCTGAGCGGGGGGGCGGGTGGGCCAGACCGTGCCGGCAGCGTCCCCCGGAGCTTGACGGCTCCGCAGCGTGGCCGCCCGCTCGGCGGATCGCCGCGGTCGGTGGTGTCGGATTCCTTTACAGCCGCCGCCGTCCGGCTTCGCGACTGATTGACTGGGCTTCTTTAAAACAAGTACTTATTGGCACTCCTTCCAGGTGGAACGATACTTGCTAATCACAGGCTGCGGCAACCGAAGCGGTTGCCAAACCATCAGACAATCGAGTATCAGCGGCACACAACATGGAGATCGCAAGAATGAACAAGAAGCTTTTGACGGCAGCGATGGCGCTGGCTTTCGTCGCGGGATCCGCGCAAGCGGGTTTGGTGTCCCCAGTCACGCCGACGGCGGCAGAACTCGTCACCACCGGCGGCGAAGTGGTGATCTATTTTGCCGGCCAGACTGCCGGTTACGACAGCGTCCTCAACCTGATCGAGCCAGCGGGCTTTGCCGGCAATCCTTTCTTCCAGAACCACTCGACGCCAGTCGGTACGGCCCTGAGCCTCGGCACCTATGCAGCAGGGACCGTGCTGCGCTTTCGCATGGACGTCACCTCCACCGGACAAAGTTTCTTCACCGGCCCCGGAGCCGGCAACCCCGACGGGTTGGTGCACGTCGGCCACGCGAACTGGGCTGCCGAGGGAGGGATTCCCGACGGTCTGTGGGTCGGTTTCGAGGACATCCTTGGCGGCGGTGACCGCGACTACGACGACAACCGTTTCGTCTTCACCAACGTCCGCTCCGACATTCCCGAGCCGGGCTCACTGGCACTCCTGGGTGGCGCCGCGCTGGCTGCAGCCGGTCTTCGTCGCCGGCGCTTCCTCTAAGACGGCATCACTCGGGTCGTCGCGGCACCCCAGGCGCGACCGGGGTTTTCCCGACGATGCGGCCGCTGGCGAGCAGCTTCGCCAGCGGCCGTTGCTTTTTGCTCGGCTCGCGGCATGCGGATACTCAGGTGGATCGTGATCGGCGGCGTCGCCACGGCGCTGCTGGCCGTTCTCGCCGGCCAGATGGGATGGTTCCGCGGCACGCCTCCTGGCGACCTCGGCGTGCACGCGGGCCGACTCAAGCCACCGTCGGAGACCGCCAACAGCGTCAGCAGCCAGGCGTTCCTCTGGCCCGGACACGCGCAGCGGGAGCAGGCGCAGATCGCCCCGCTGGCGCTGCGCGGCGATGGCCCGGCAACCATCGCCAGGCTGGAGGCACTGCTGCAGGGGCAGCCCGGCGTCAGCATCGTCGACCGCCGCACCGACTATCTCTACGTCCGCTGCGAAACGCGACTGATGAGGTTCGTCGATGACGTCGAGTTCTGGTTCGATGCCGACAGCGGTGTGATCCAGGTGCGCTCGGCGTCGCGCGTCGGGCGCAGCGATTTCGGGCTCAACCGCCGGCGCATCGAGGAACTGCGGGCCCGGCTCGCGGCGTCCTGAAGCGGCGCCGACCGCGGCGCGCTACAGCATGTTCTCGAGAAAGGCGCGCGTGCGCGGGTGTTCGGGGGCGGCGAACAACTCGCGCGCCGGACGCGCTTCGAGGACCTCGCCTCCGTCCATGAAGACGACGCGGCTGGCGACCTCGCGCGCGAAAGCCATTTCGTGCGTCACGACGAGCATCGTCATGTGCTCTTCGGCCAGTTCGCGGATGGTGCGCAGAACCTCGCCGGTGAGTTCCGGGTCGAGCGCCGAGGTCGGTTCGTCGAAGAGCATGATGTCCGGCTCCATCGCCAGGGCCCGGGCGATGGCGACGCGCTGCTTCTGGCCGCCGGAAAGCCGTGACGGATAGCTCGCCTGCCTGTCGAACAGGCCGACCCGGCGCAGCAGCTCCTCGGCTTGCGGGACGATGACGTCGCGCCGCAGACCCTTGACGGTGAGCGGCGCCTCGATGACGTTCTGCAGTACCGTCAGGTGCGGAAACAGGTTGAAGTGCTGGAAAACCATTCCCATCCGGCGACAGATGCGCCGGATGTCCGCGTCAGGCGCATGGCGACAGACGCCGTCGGCCGTGCTGCTGACCAGCGTCTCGCCGGCGATGTCGATGCGGCCGCTGCTGATCGTCTCGAGATGGTTGAGGCAGCGCAGAAAGGTGCTCTTGCCGGAGCCCGACGGGCCGATGATGGCAACCACCTCGCCCTGGTCGACCGCCAGCGACACGCCCCGGAGGACTTCCACCGCGGCAAAGCGCTTGTGCACGCCGCGCGCGTCGATCATCGGACTAGCCATCGTAGACCGCGTGCTTCCTTTCCAGATGCTGGAAGGCCAGTGTCAGGACCAGCGTCATCAGCAGATAGAAGGCCGCGGCGACGACGAAGGGCATCGTCGTGAAATCACGCTGGACGATGCCGCGCGCGGCGCGCAGCAGGTCATTCATCGCCAGGACGTAGATCAGCGAGGTGTCCTTGACGAGCGTGATCGTCTCGTTGCTCAGCGGCGGCAGGACGCGCTTGAAGACCTGTGGCAGGACGATCCGCCGCATCGTCTGCGGATAGCTCAGGCCGAGCACGCGCGCCGCTTCGTACTGGCCGCGATCGATCGACTGGATGCCAGCGCGGAAGATCTCGGCGAAGTACGCCGCATAGTTGAGGACGAAAGCGACGATGGCTGCCGGAAAGTCCGGCAGGCGGACGCCGATGACCGGCACGAAAGGCAGGGCAAAATAGATGAACAGCATCTGCAGCATCAAGGGCGTGCCGCGCATCAGCCAGATGTAGCCATTCACCAGCCCGCTGGCGAAGGCGAAGCGCGAAACCCGGACGAGGGCCAGCGCGAGGCCGAGCGGCACGGCGAGGACGAAGCTGATGAGAAAGACCTGCAGCGTGACCCCCGTGCCCTCCGCCAGCGGGCCGATGATCCGCATCAGATAATCCATCCGGCACTATTTCCTGATGATGTCCTTGCCGAACCATTTGGTCGAGATCGCCGCGGCCGAACCGTCTTTCTTCATCTCGTCGAGCGTCTTCTGCAGGCGCGCCATCAGTTCGCCGTCGTCCTTGCGCGTCCCGACGCCGTAATCCTCAGTGCCGAAGTTTTCGTCGAGAACGCGGTACTCGCCCGGCTTCTTCGCCGTGTAGTAGCGACCGACGACCTCGTCGACGACCAGCGCATCGAGTCGCTCGGTGCCCAGGTCCATCAGCGCGGTGACGTTGTCGCCGAACCTCTTCAGCTCCTTGAGTGACTTTGCGGTGGCGCCGTCGCGCTCGACGGCCTCGATCGCGCTGCTGCCCTCCTGCACACCGACGACCTTGCCGGCGAGGTCAGCCTTGGTCCGGATTGGTGATGCCTCGCGGACGACGATGATCTGCCGGTTCTCGAGGTAGGGCGTGGTGAACAGGATCTTCTCCTTGCGTGCCTCGGTGATCGTCAGGCCGTTCCACAGCACGTCGACCCGCTTGCCGTTCAGTTCGGCCTCCTTGGCATTCCAGTCGATCGGCTTGAAACGCACCTCGACGCCGAGCCGCTTGCCCGCCTCGCGGGCGAGATCGATGTCGAAGCCGACGAGCGCGTTGCTCTCGTCACGAAAGCCCATCGGCGGGAAGTTGTCGTCCAGCCCGACGACGATGGCGACAGCCGGCGCCGGCGCCGCCGCCGGCTTGCCTGCGGCGGCATCCTCCTGGCGGCCGCAGGCGGCGAGCAATGCGGCGGCAACGAGGACGAGCGACAGAACCGTGGTGATCTTCTTCATTCTTCTTTCCTGTGAGGGTGGCGATGGCCGCGGCGGACGCCGCGGCGGACACCTCGTCGCCAGTTTGCGAAAGTCTCGTTGCCGGGCGACGGCTGCGACGAGGGCGACAGTATACCCAAGTCCCGACGCTCTCCCGCCCACGTTCCTCGTCCTCGACAGCGACGGCTGGCGGTCGACCAGCACCGCACACGACGAGCACTGCGGTCGCCGTGCCCGTGGCGGCCCCGGCGAGTGTCCCGGCGGTGCCGATTCCTGCGCCCTCGCCGGAGCCTTCGGTACGCCACACCGCCGGCTTGCCGGCACGGCTCCGGCTCAACGCCTGCGCGACCGCCTCGCGCAGCGCGGCCCCGCGCCGCCGCTCAGCCGTAACGCCCTTCGATGTAGTCGGCCGTCTCCGGGTGCACCGGGGTGACGAACATCTCCTCGGTCCGCCCGTGCTCGACGACCCGGCCCATCAGCATGAACACGCACTCCTCGCTGGCGCGCCGCGCCTGCGCCATGTTGTGGGTGACGATCAGGATGGTGTACTGCCCGCGCAGTTCCCAGAGCAGTTCCTCGACCGCTTCGGTTCCCTTGGGGTCGAGCGCCGAGCAGGGTTCGTCCATCAGCAGGACCTTCGGCTTGACTGGCAGCAGGCGGGCGATGCACAGCTTCTGCTGCTCCTCGAGCGACAGTTCGGTCGCCTTGCGCTGCAGGCGGTCCTTCACCTGGTCCCAGAGCAGCACCTGCCGCAGCGACTGCTCGACGATCTCGTCCGGCGTTCCCTGCGCCACCTCGCCACCGCCCTTGGCGTGCAGCCGGTGGCTGAAGAGAATGTTGTCGCGGATCGAGATCGGCAATGGGTTCGGGCGCTGGAAGACCATCCCGACCTGCTTGCGCACCTGCACCAGTTCGACATGCGGGTCGTAGATGTTCTCGTTCATGACGTGCACGCTGCCCTCGATGCGCACGTAACCGAGACGCTCGTTGATCCGGTTGACGCTGCGCAGGAAGGTGCTCTTGCCGCAACCCGAAGGGCCGATCATCGAGGTGATCAGTCCCTCGCGGATGCGCAGGTCGACGTCGTAGAGGGCCTGGAAGGTGCCGTACCAGAGATTGAGCTTCTCGCTGGCGATGGCATGGCGGGGAATCGGCTGCATCAGTGCAGCGGTCTGTTGGTTGTTCATCTTGCGTGGGTTCCGTGTCCTTGGTGGGCTGGCGCCGGCGTCGCCGTGGCGGGCCGGCGCCTGCTGGCTAGCCGAAGCGGCCCTCGACGTAATCGCGCGTTCGCTGGTCCTTCACCTCGCCGGTGAACAGGTCCTCGGTGACGCCGATCTCGACACACTCGCCGCCGAGAAAGAAGGCCGTGCGGTCGGCGAGACGCCGCGCCTGCTGCACGAGGTTGGTGACGAGGATGATCGTCACCTCCTTGCGCAGCTCCTTCAGCACATCCTCGATGCGCATCGTCGTCACCGGGTCGACGGCGATCGAGAACTCGTCGAGCATCAGCAGGTCGGGCTCCTGCGACAGCGCGCGGGCGATCGTCAGGCGTTGCTGCTGGCCGCCGGAGAGCAGGCTGCCGAGCGCATTCAGGCGATCCTTGACTTCGTCCCAGAGCGCCGCACGGGTCAGGCAGCGCTGGACGATGACGTCGAGTTCGGCCTTTTCGTTGATCCCGCGCAGGCGCGGCGACAGCGCAACGTTGTCGTACACCGTCATCGGCAGTCCAACCGGAAGCGGAAAGACGACGCCGATGCGGCTGCGCAGGGCATAGACGTTGTTCAGGCGGCGCGTGTCACGGCCGGCGAAGTGGATCTCGCCGTCCACCCGCATGCCGCTGGTGAACACGTCCATGCGGTTGATCGCCTTGAGGAACGAGGTCTTGCCGGCGTTCGCCGGGCCGATGATGCCGAAGATCTCGTGCTCGCGGATTGCCAGGCTGACGTCGCGCAGAGCCACCGCGCTGCCATAGCGGATCGTCAGGTTGCGCACATCGAGCTTGTGCGGAACGGCGGCGAGCGCCTGTTGGCTGGCGCCGGTGACCGGCGCCGGGGTTGCGAGCTCTACCATTTCTTCTTCCCCCTGAGCCACATGCGGAAGGCGATCGAAACGCTGTTCATGGTCAGCACGAGACCGATCAACACCAGGGCGACGCCGAAGGGAACCTCTTCCGAGATGCCCGGCACCTGCGTCGCGGTCACGAAGAGGTGCAGCGACAGCGCCATCGTCTGGTCGAAGACGCTCTGCGGCAGGAAGGGGGTGAAGAAGACGGCGCCGGTGAACATGATCGGCGCCGTCTCGCCGGCGGTGCGCGAGACTTCGAGAATGACGCCGGTGAGGATGCCGGTCAGCGAGTTCGGCAGGACGACGCGGCGGATCGTCTGCCAGCGCGTCGCCCCCATGTTCCAGCACGCCTCGCGGAAGGCCTGTGGCACCGCCTGCAGCGACTCGCGCGTGGCGACGATGACCACCGGCATCGTCATCACCGCCAGCGTCAGGCTTGCGGCGAGGATGCTGGTGCCGAACTTGAAGAAGATGACGAAGGCGCCGAGCCCGAACAGTGCGTGGACGATCGACGGCACGCCGGCGAGATTGATGATCGCCAGATTGATGATGCGGGTGAACCAGTTGTCACCGGCGTACTCGCTGAGATAGATCGCGGCGAAGATGCCGATCGGCACCGACAGCAGCAGCGCGACGGTCACCAGCCAGATGGTGCCGAGCAGCGCCGGAAAGATTCCGCCGCTGCGCATGCCGTCGGTCGGCGGCGAGAACAGGAACTCCCAGGAAATCGCGCCGCCGCCCTTCGCCACCAGGGTACCGAGGATCAGCATCACCGGCGTGATCAGGAGCAGGGTCATGAGCCCGAAGAGCAGTCGATAGCGTCGCTGCACGCTGTCGTTGTGGCGGTTCAGGTCGCTCGCCTGAAACATCGTTGGATTGGCGGTGGCCATGGCTTACCCCTTGCGTATGCCGCGCACGATCAGATCGGCGCTCAGATTGATGATGAAGGTGATGAGGAAGAGGAAGATGCCGATGGTGAACAGCACCTGGTAGTGCTCGCCGCCGACGACCGCCTCGCCGAGTTCGGCGGCGATCGTCGCGGTCAGCGCGCGCACCGAATCGAAGATGCTGTCGGGTATGTTGACCGCGTGGCCGGTGGCCATCAGCACCGCCATCGTCTCGCCGAAACCGCGGCCGACGCCGAGCAGGACGCCACCGAGCAGGCCGTTTTTCGCTGCCGGCAGCACCACCTTGTAGATCACCTGCCAGCGTGTCGCGCCCATCGCCTCGGCGGCCTCGCGGTAACGGTCGGGAACCGCCTTCAGTGCGTCCTCGGCGATCGAGGTCATGATCGGCGCCGCCATCAGGCCGAGGATGACGCCGGCGTTGAGCACCGAGAGGCCGACCGGCACGTCGAACCACTTGATGAGCAGCGGGTTCATGATCACCAGGCCGATGAACCCCCAGACCACCGACGGGATCGCCGCCAGCAGTTCGACGAGGACCTTCAGCGCCTCACGCGTCTTGCCGGTGGCGAACTCGGCGATGTAGATCGCCGCGCCGAGCGAGAACGGCACCGCGACCAGCATCGCCAGCCCGGTGACGCTCGCCGTTCCGGCCATCAGCGCGAGGATGCCGTATTCGGGATCCTCGGCATCGCTCGGCGACCAGTAGGGGGTCAGGAAGAATTCGCGGAAATCCATCTTCTCGAAGACGAAACCGATCCCCTCCCTGGTGACGAAGAAGAAGATGCCGAGGACGAAGAGGATCGCCGAGATGCCGCAGATGAAGACGAGGCCGGCGATCAGCTTGTCGACGTACCAATCCGGGTTTCGGCGGTCGAAGTCCTCTGCCACTTGTGCGCTGGTGGCGCGGTTGCCCAGCGCCTGCGTACCGGTACTCATCTCAGCTGCCCTCCTCGCCACGCAGGACGCCCATCAGGTTGCTGACGCGCAGGGCGATCTCCCGGCTCAGCGTCCGCAGGTCCGGCGGTCCGCCGGCGGCGCGGCTGACTTCCCATTCGAGCGCCACCGTATGGAAGGGAATCTGCTCGACGTAGGATTTGACCGGTCCCTGCAGGCTGACGATGATCTGGTAAGCGGCGAGTTCCTGATGGTGTGCCGGCATCGCCTGCGGCTGGTGGCTGCCGAGATCGATCCCCAGTTCCTGGAGAAGGGCGACCGAGCGCTCGTCGGCGACACCGGCAGTGCGGCCGCGGCTATGGTACTCGCCCACTTCGGGAAAGTTCTTGCGCGCGATCGCCTCGGCGATCGGGCCGAGCAGGCTGTTGTCCTCGTCGAGGAAGAGGATGCGGAAGAACTTCGGTCCCTTGGCCTGGCCGGTGACCGCAAAAACCGTGTCTTCGCAGATGTTCTTCGCCTGGTCGGAAACCCGCTCCAGCGAGTTGAACACCGTCAGGTAGGCGAACAGGTCCTGGATGTTGCAATGATCGCCCTCGCCGAGCAGGTCGCTGAACGCCATGTCGAAGGTTCGCTCGACCTGGTCGGCGATGACCATCGTCGCCTTCGCCGCCTCGGCATTGCCGTCGAGGAAGGCATCGACGGCCTGTTTCAGCATCTGCCGCGACTCGCTCGCCATCAGTTCGATCTCGCGCGCCATCAGCCCCTGCGGGCGACCGAGACGTACCGCCTCGCGACAGATGGTGACGGCGTAGTCGCCGATCCGTTCGAGCGCGACGTTGGCGTGGACGACGGCGCCCATCAGGCGCAGGTGGCTGCCGGTCGGCAGGTGCACGCCGATGAAGGCCATGCGCATGCGATCCAACTCGTTGCTGACGGCATTGATGCGGTTGTCCCCGAGAATCGTGGCGTAGGCCAGCGGATCATCGTCGGCGAGCAGCGCATGGACAGCATCGGCGAGGGCCTTCTCGACCAGGCCGGCGAGCAGGGCCAACTGTTTCTTGATCTGGGACAGGTCTCTCTCGAGACGTTCTTCGTAGTGACTCATCGCGGTCTTCTTCCTCAGGCGCGGGAACACGGGCTCTGGCGGTGCGCCGGCGGCGTCGGCGCACCGCCGCCGACGGGACTTACTTGCACTTCACTTTCTTGACCGGCGCATAGCCTTCCTTCTCGATGATGCACTGGCCGGTGTCGCTCTTGATCCAGTCGAGATACTTCTTCGTCTCGCCGCTCGGTTCGCCGTTGGTGTACATGAACAGCGGCCGGGCAATCGGATAGGTGCCGTCGAAAGCCGTTTGCTCGCTCGGCTTGACGCAGGGCTTGCCGGCCGCCGGCGCGACGCAGAGCGCCTTCATGTGGTCGGTGACGTAGGCGAGTCCGCTGTAGCCGATCGCGCAGGGGGTCTTCTCGACGAGGTCGGCGACGTCCTTGGAACCGTGCATGTCGAGCGTCCCCTGGCGGAACTTGCCCTTCTCGCCGAGCACCGCCTCCTTGAAATAGGCGTAGGTGCCGGAGTTGTTCTGCCGGCTGACGACGACGATCTCGCCCTTGCAGCCGGGAATGGTGATGCCGAGGTCGGCCCACTTGCTGGCGCCACCGTCACGACCGTAGATCTTCGCCAGGTCGGTAACGGTGATCGAATCGTTCGGGAAGTTCTTGTGCACGAAGATCGCCAGCGCGTCGTAACCGATGATGTGCTCGACCGGTTGGCGCCCCTTCGCCTGCGCTTCCTTGATCTCCTTCTCCGACATCTTGCGGCTCGAGTTGGCGATGTCGACGGTGCCGTTGATCATCGCCGCGATGCCGGTGCCGGAACCACCGCCGGAAACCGCGACGGCAACCTTCGGATTGACCTTGCCGTACTGCTCGGCCAACGCCTGCGCGGCATTGACCAGGGTGTCGGAGCCCTTGTTCTGGATTTCGGTGCGGGCGGATGCGCCGGCGGCGGCCGTCACGCCAAGCGTCAGGACGGCAAGCTTGCACCACTTCGAGCGAGAGTTCATGTGTGTTTCTCCGGGTATCGTTGGATGGCTGGATTCGTCGCCTGCCGATGACAGGACGATTGATCATCGCAGGCTTCCGCGCGGCTGAAAATTCGGGCAACGACGTACGCGATACTGCCAGCGTCGCAAGCCCGGCAGCGGGCGCAGACCGCGCGCGCGGCGGGCATTCCGGACACCCATAAGGGCAACCCTTACGTAGTCTTCCCTATTCCCAAACTGCGGCGGCGCCGGCAGAATGGGCGCTCGATCAACCTGCGACGGCGCAAGATGCCGAAATCGGCGACCCGGCGACCCGGTTGGCGCGACGCACTGCTGCTCGTCGGCGGCTACGTTGCCCTGGACTGGGCGAGTCACATCCACCGCCTGCACGGGCTCGATGTCACGCCATGGAGTCCGGCGCCGGCCCTTGGCCTGCTCTTTCTCGCCCGGTTCCGCGGCCGCGTCGCGCCGCTGCTGGCGCTCGCGATCTTCATCAGCGACGCCTGGGTGCGCGCGCCGCAGCTTCCCTGGCTGCTCGCCTGCGGCCAGGCGCTGCAACTGACCGCCGGCTACTGGCTGATCGCCGAAGTCCTGCGGCGCCGGATCGGCAGCAAGGGAGTCTTCGCCAACCGGCCGGGGTTGATCACCTGGGTGACGATCATCGTCGCCGGCACCCTGCTCAACAGCCTGCTGCTGATCGGCGGGCTGACCCTCACCGGCTACCTGCCGAAGGCAGCCGTGGGCGAGACGCTGCTGGCGCACTGGCTGGCCGACGTCACCGGCATCCTGATCTCGATGCCGCTGCTCGCGATGCTGCTCGACGAGCGCAGCCGTGGCCGCCTGCGCCAACTCCTGCTCGGTCGCGAATCGCTGAGCCTGCTGACCACCGGCGGCGTCCTCGTGCTCACCTTCTTCGCCGGCGAGATGAGCGAGCTGCGCTACTTCCCGGCCCTCTTCCTGCCGATCGCCTGGGCTGCCGCTCGCCAGGGACTCGCCGGTGCGGTGCTGACCATCGGCCTGACGCAGGTCGGCGTCGTCGTCGGCACCTACCTGCTCGGTCTCTCGCCGCTGGCGCTGATCGAACTCGAGGTACTGATCCTGGTGCTCGCCCTGTCGGGCTTCTTCATCGGCGTCGTCGTCGATGAGAAGCAACGGGTGAGTGCCGAACTGCAGCAGACACTGCGGCTGGCAGCGGCGGGCGAGATGGCGGGTGCGCTGTCACACGAGCTGCATCAGCCGCTGACGGCGCTGCTCGCCTACACGCGCGCCTGCCAGCAGTTGCTCGCACAGGGCGAAAGCGGCGACCGGCTGCGCGACGTCATCGATCGCGTCGTCGCCGAATCGCAACGCGCCGCCGACGTCGTCAGCCGCCTGCGCGATTTCTTCCGCACCGGCACCACCCGGCTCGAGCGGATCTGGCTGCGCGAGCTGCTGTCTTCGGCAGCCGCCCGCTTTGCCACCCGGGCGCGGCAACAGGGCATCGAACTGTCGCTGCTGCCGGCGCCGCCCTGTGCCCTGTTCGCCGATCGGCTGCAGCTCGAGGTGGTGCTGCGCAACCTGCTCGCCAATGCCTTCGAGGCGGCGGCCGAAAGACCGCCGGCGGAGAGACTGGTGCGCCTGTCGGCAGAGCGGGAAGGCGCTGCACAGGTCTGCATCACCGTCGAGGACAGCGGACCGGGGATCACGGAACAAATGGCGGAGCATCTTTTCGAAGCATTCCAGTCATCGAAGGCCAGCGGCCTCGGACTGGGACTGGCGATCAGCCGGGCAATCGTCGAGGCGCACGGCGGCGCCCTGTGGGCGGAGGTCGCCGACCGCGGCCTGTTCCGCCTGACGCTGCCGATCGAGGAGGCAACGGGCGATGCCGCATAGAAGCAATACCGTCTTCATCGTCGAGGACGACCCGTCGGTGCGCGACGCGCTGGCGCTCCTGCTCGGCCTGAACGGTCTCTCGGTGGTGCTCTTTGCCGACGCCGAGAGCTTCCTGGCGGCGCGCCGTCCCGACTGGTACGGCTGCCTGCTGGTCGACATCCGCATGCCGGGGATGGACGGCCTGACGCTGCAGAAGCGCCTGCGCGAGAGCGGCTCGTGGCTGCCGGTGATCGTCATGACCGGCCACGGCGACGTCGAATCCGCGCGCCAGGCCTTCCGCAGCGAGGCCGTCGACTTCCTCGAAAAGCCGATCGATCACAGCCGGCTGCTGTCGGCGATCGACGACGCTTTCGCGCGACAGCATCTGCGCCAGGACGATGCCGAACGCGACACCGCCGTCGCCAACCTGCTGCAGACGCTGACGCCGCGCGAGCGGGAGGTCATGGCGCAGGTGGTCGCCGGCCGGCACAATCGCGAGATCGCGCGCCAGCTGGCGATCAGTCCGCGCACCGTCGAGGTGCACAAGGCGCGACTGCTGGCCAAGCTGCAGGTCGGCAGTATCGCCGACCTCGTCCGCCTGAGCCTGCGCGCGGCGGAAAACGATCGCCGCTGATTCCCGGCCGGTGCGGCCGGCGCCGCTGACCGCCCGCTGCGGCAGACAGCGTTCGCCGGGCGCGACTAGTCGTCGATCGCGTGCATCCGCTGCACGACCGCCGCCAGGACGGCCGTCGACCAGCCGAACATCAGCATGCCGGTCATCGCCTCGAAACCACCGAAACCGGCCCAGCCGTCGGGCAGCTTGCGCACACCGACGCCGAGCGTCGTGTAGTACTCCATCGAGTAGTACATCGCGACTTCGGTGCTCGGAACGAGATCCAGCAGCCGGAAGGCGACCGCCCAGACGACGATGCCGGAGAAATGGGTCAGCACCATCACGCCGACGATGCCGATGGTGAATAGCGTGCGCGCACCGCGGTTCCTCTCCCGTTTCAGCAACGGCTTGCCAAAGCGCTCGAAGCTGTTGCGCACCACAGCCATGCCGACGCCGTGCAGGGCGACGGTCAGCGCCATCGGCACGAGCGCCGCCAGAATCTGCCTCAGATACTCGAGGTCCACCATCCGCGTCCGCGACCTCCGCTGCAATCCATCACGCACAAGACCGGTGGTGGCCACCGGCAGCAGGCGGCTGCCGGCGCGTCGCCGGTCGCGGCGCCGCCGCTGGCCCCGCTCAGGTGGCGGGCGTTTCCTTTTCCTTCGCTTCCTTCGCCGGCTTGGGCGGGGTGTAGGCATCGTAGAGCGTCTGCATCCGGCGCAGCTTGAGCACACCGTGGAAGACCGTCACCAGCATGGCGATCACCAGCAACGAGACGAAGCTCTTCTCGAGGTCGTATGCCCCCTGCCGGTTGGCGACCGTGGCGGCGACGATGAGCGCGACGATGCCCAGGTTGATCGCCCAGTTGAGCGGCCGCGAAACGACGAAGTGCAGGGTGCCCATGCCGGCAAGCTGGTAGAGCAGGAACGGCAGGATGGCAACCGCCGGGATCAGCTCGGAGGCGCCGAGCGACACATTGACCGCGCCGGGCGCCATGGCGTGCAGCAGGCGGCTGTTCGCCAACTCGTGAAACAGCGAGGGGATGGCGCAGAGGATCGGCACGACCGAGAGCAGCTCGAGAATCAGCGCGCCGCTCCAGGTACCGACACGCGACGAATGGTCCGACCCCTCCTCGTTCGACTGGGCGCCGATGAACAGCCCGCCGACGATCGCCGCGATGCTCGACAGCATCAGCAGTTCCACCGAAATCCCGAAGCCGGCCGGTTCACCGGTCTTGATCAGCAGCAGGGCGAGGAAACCGGGGGTGTAGAACATCACGCGCACCAGCCGCGCCCAGACGCGCGCATCGCGCTCGGGCGGCAGGACAGGCAGCGCGACGCCGTTGGTGCCGATGGTCGCTCGTTCCTTGGACATTTGGAAACCTCCCTTTGGCAGAGAACAAGAGAAAGGGCGCCAAGATAGCACGAAACCCGGTCCATTTCAGGCCCGGCATGGCCTGCGAGCCCCCGGCGACGAACTGGGCGACGATGCCGCCGTGGCGCGCCGGCCAGTCCCGCAGCGCCGCAT